>Ga0326513_10000297_pt1 | contig 40975 bp, 89 predicted proteins | sample 2_2465_0518_D_FD_203654 | JGI IMG/M metagenome (GOLD analysis project Ga0326513, IMG submission 203654) | Bovine rumen microbial communities from UC Davis, California, United States - 2_2465_0518 | ecosystem: Host-associated > Mammals > Digestive system > Stomach > Rumen | place: USA... | reverse complement strand
TTGAGCGGCGGCGTCTAAACGCGCAGATTGATGAACTCAAAAAAGACAATGAGAATCTGGCTAATCAGTCTATGATTCTCTTACAACGAGAAGCAGAACTTGAATTGCAGATGCAGAAAATGAAATGTTGTACTACATGTAAATACTATAATATGAAGTACCTCCCTTATTGGTGCGACAAGTTAAATGAGCCAAAGAATTGTTGGAGAAAATGTGATGACTGGAAATTGAAGGAGATAGAAAAATGAATGACTTTATAAAAATCCGTAAGCACGAAATAACAAGTGCTTACCTCTATTTGGATTCAAGGAAATATACCGACTTGGTTATCAACAAAGCAGAAATAGAAAGTGCCGGGTTTGATTCAGAATATCCCAACGGGTATGGTGAGGTCTTGCCACACCTGACCTTGAAGCTTACTTCGGGAGATAAAATTGAATTATACCGGGAAGACGCAAAAGCTGCATGGGAGAAATTAAACAAGGAGGATTGAATGTTTGAGGAAGAAGCAGAAGAATTTTATTACAAAACTTACCCTGTTACATTGAACATCGGGGAAGAAGAAAGAAAAAAGGAAGTTACAGACCTTTTTATTAAAAGTGCAGAGTTCGGATATAACGAAGCTTTGAAAGAAGTCGATGATATTTGCACTGAGGAAGCTATATACCACGCACGACTGGAAGAACTCTTTGACAGAATTAACTGGGATGGCCCAGAAGTCAAAGAAAGTGAAGATGAAAAGCTACTGAAAGCTATTAAAGGTTATGCGGCTCACGGACATAAGGATGACACACCCTTTGACGTTGCCCTGTGCATAGAGAAGGCCATAGACAATGCAGAAAACAACAAATGGCATACGCCGGAAGAAGAACCAGTCTCCCTTCGGGAAAGTATGCAGAAGAAGACTTTCCTCAAATACCATGCTTAGTACAATTCAAGTACAACGACTATGGAGTTCGCTACTGGAACGTAACGTATAAGTGTTGGGATGACGAGGATTGCGATGATTATTATTGCGACATGGACAAAGTTAAAAGATGGGCTTACATCAGGGAGGAATAACAATGACAGCAGAAGAAATTCGTAACGCAATGAATGAATCCATGAAAAAAATTGTGAATACTGAAAATATTATCAATTTCCACATGGACTTAATCCAAAAAGCGTTTTTAGAAGCTTTATCATTAGGCATGAAGATTGGAGAAGCCAATGCGAAGGAAAAAAATGTAAAATACAAAGAAATGTGTGAGGACATGAAAGCTGACATGTGCGGAACGGACAATGAAGTTTTGTTTGATTACCTTAGTCGTTTATTGGGAAAATATGGAGAAATTGTATGAAGTCAATGAAGCGTTTTGTACTGTGCCTTGCCGTGGGGCTCATGCTTGCGGCCTGTAACAAAGAACCTTATGTCGTAACCAGCAGGAAAGGAGGGAACATTGAATACCAAGTAGCCGACTTCTGCAACATGAAGAAACTCTGTTACAACGGTTACGAAACAATATGTTGGGATGAAAAGACAGACGTTCTGTATTACATATATCACGAGAGTGTGATGGGATTGACACCCATTATGAAACCCGACGGCTCCTGCCTCACTCTGTCAGAATGGGAAAAGGAACACATAAAATAAACGGAGGGATAGCGGCATGTCACAGGAACTTTGGAAGAGAATCACGGAATACCAGGGCCACAGCTTCTCAGGGGAATGGGAAGTCTCATCATGGGGGAACGTCCGCCGCGTTTCCGACCAGAAGCCCATGCCGTACTACTCCGACAACCGGGGGCTCGGCTACCTCCGCTTCAAGATGTACGACACGGAAGGGGTGAGGGTGGCCATCAAAGTCCACAGGCTCGTCGCACTGAACTTCAAGACAGGCCCGGGCATGAGCGTCAGGAACCTTGAGGTGAACCACATAGACGGCAACACGAAGAACAACTCCATATCAAACCTTGAGTGGGTTTCCCACAAGGAGAACATGACGAAGCTCAGGCTCTCAAGGCTCAAGCCGTGCTCCGAAATGCAGCTGGCCCTGAACTTCGGATAAAAAAAAATTGCTGAAATGGCGCAGATGTTCTGTTTCAGTATTGACAATTAAAGCACGTGCGTATATTATAAAGTCATAGAGAAGATTTACACGAAATCGCGTACTCATGCAAATCTTTTCAGGATTATTCCTGTTGTGATTTGATTTCCTTAGTCCTTTTGCCTGTGTGTGTACGCGGCCCGGAAACGGGTACATGCAGGTGACAGGACTTTTTTTTAGAGGTTCAGGTGAAAGTATACATAAGCGGCCCGATAACAATGGCTAAGGACTATGAAGCCTGTTTTGCAAAGGCGGAAGAGCACCTTGCCGGGCTGGGGTATGGAACAATCAATCCTGTTGATTTCGGGAAATACCTTGAAGAAAAATATAAGGAAGAAGGAAAGACTCCTAAATGGGAAAACTACATGAGGGGAGACATAGAACTCCTCTTGAGTTGTGACGGGATATACATGCTGAAGGGCTGGGAGAAATCAAAGGGTGCGAAGCTTGAGCACGAGATTGCCACGGCACTGAAGATTAAGATGATGTATGAGGAAGCATAAAATCAGCCTGGATAAAGTCCAGGAAGCGTTCAATGCCGCAATAAAGCGGAGGGACAAGAAGTGCATGATAGACGACTTCGACCCGTGCTGCGGACAACTTGAGTGCTCCCACTTCTACGGCGTGAGCGAAAGCCCTGCGCTGAGATTTTACCCGCCCAATGCTTATGCACAGTGCCATCTCCACCATTGGCGGCACCATCACGGGAAAGGGCGCAAGTATTGGTATGACAACTGGATGACACAGTGGCACTTCAAGGACAAGTGCAGGAACTTAGTGCTGAAGTTTAAGTCCATTAAATATACGGACGAACTGAAACTGGAGATAATAAGGCTGTGCAATGCTGACAAGTTGGACGAGCTAAAAGAACTGATTGAGGAGAATTTAACATGAGCATGAGTGGATGGGCAGAGAATGAAGTCAGGATTGCCTGCAAGAAGGAAAACCCTGACTGGAACGGGACAGACTTTGATTACGGATGCGGATGCTACCAGTCAGCACTGAAGGCATACAAGTCTTTGTGCGAGGACGGGCACAGCAACAATTCCTTTGCAATAACAAGGGGTATACTTATCCGCCTTATGAACGGACAGCCGCTCACCCCGATTGAGGACACGGAAGACACATGGAATGAGATTAACTCCAAGGAAGATTTTACTGAATACCAGTGCAGTAGAATATCCAGTTTGTTCAAAAAGGTCTACAAGGACGGCACGGTTAAATACCACGACGTTGAAAGGGCTGTAGCTTATGACACGAGCGGCCACGGATATATTGGCTCCATCTGCTACATCATTGACGATATGTTCCCCATAACAATGCCTTATTATCCGCCGACGGGACGGTTTAAGCTTTATACGGAAGATTTTTCTGCAATAGGGTTCCCGCGGGACAACGAAGACTACAACACAAGAGCTATCCATTATGTCGTTACGCCGGAAGGGGAGCGGGTCAATATAGGCAGGTATTTCGCTGACACCGAAGAGGAAAACATGGTTGAAATAACAAAAGAAGAGTACGAAGAGCGGCTGAAAAAACGCGCCAAGCTATACTAAGGGAGGTCTACATGATACCAATGCTTGTTATATCAGGGGTCGTAACCTTGCTGGGAATAATCCTTTTGCGTAAGAATAACGATATGGGGCCATATCTTTTTGGGTATGGCATTTGTTTCGTGCTATTTTTCGGACTTCAATCTGTTTCCCTTTTCCTAAAAATCAACTCAGTAAGGGAGCTGTCAAAGAACATACAATATCTGACTGTGCTTGATGCTGCGGATATAAACAAAAAGGTTGCGCATATAAAGGCACATCCGTTCATGTATATGATGATGGACACTGACGGGATAGAGTACATAAGCCTTGACAGTGCAGGAAAGTTCAAGGTTGAGGCAGACGGAAAATGAGCGAGCCATTTGATTTTCATGTTGATTTTCATGGCGTCAAGAAGGCCACTCCCGATGACTGGAAGGAGAATGAGACTCAATGGAAGCAGGCTTTCCGAGGCTTGACCGCTCTTCAAGCTTACTGGGAAAAACAAAAGCTGCTGGCAGACGAAATAGGAAAGAAAATAAATGCCTACATCGAAAGGAAGTGTGACGAATACAGGGCGAAAAACAACCTTCCGTTTACTGAATGGATGGACGGGGCCCGTTCGATTCAGGCAAACGGAAAATGGGAAGTCTACTTCAAGGATAAGCTTGTCTGCGGCGTAAGGATTGCCAGCATGACTTCCGAGCAAACCGGGGAGTTCTCCATTACGCTGAAAAGTGCAGTCGAGTTTTATTAGAGGTGTATTGTGAAAGAGATATGCAAGGACATTTTTGAATGGATTGAAGAAAACAGGAAGGATAATATTATTATCCTGGTTCATTGTATTTCTGCGGACTTTGCATTAGGTGCAGGAATAGCAAAAGCTGTCAATATAAAGTTTGGAGAAAAAGAGTCTTTGAAGAGAGCCTATCCAATTCGTCCAACATGGGACGGGCATGGATTCGGTTTGATTACAGGACACCCGACTATTGAAGAAGTTTCAGTGCATGTGCATGTCTGCAATCTTGTGACAAAAGAGTTTTATTGGGAAAAACCTACATATACAACTTTACAGGAGTCTTTGGATTACGTTAAGAATCTTATCTTTTGCTTAGCCTCACGCGCAAAACAAAACAACTTCGGGTTCAAAATTGTAATGCCAAAGATAGGCTGTGGGCTGGACAAGCTTGACTGGACAAAAGTAAGGGAAATGGTCCTTTCTTGGGCTGGGACAGACTTTGATGTAACAGTCTGCCACTTAAACAACGTAAAAGAAGGTCGTAAGGAGTTTTGCAATGGCACTGACATTTGAGGAATATATAGCAGAAAAGAAACGCCAAGGCTTTATCACACCGCCTTCTATAGAGGAGGTGTACAATGAGCTGCGGGCACGCATCGAAACACTTGAAGACCTCAACGGAAGGAACTGCGACTTAATTTATGCGTTGCAGAAAGAGAACATCAGGCTCAAGGGTGATCTTTCAGTGGCCCAGGAAATGCGCAGAGAAAGTACAGTCGAGTTTTATTAAATCCAAGGAGAGACAGGATGACTATCATAGATGAATATTTAATAGACGGCTTTATTGAACGTATGAACAACGGCGGTTTAAGAAAAGAAGACGAGCAACACTTCATTACAAAGGTCAATGAACTCCGTCAGGAAATAAAAGAGCAGGCGGCTGTTATAAAGTTCCTGAAGAAAGAACTGCAACACAAGACGTCCTACCGCCAGGTGATGAAAAAGCAGTACAGGGAACTGAAGGAAAAGTATGACTCCCTGACCTTCGGACCAAGGCGGTGTGAGACTTGCAAGCTCTGCGTACCTATCATAGTTGACGACAAAATCTACAATGCTTGCAAGCATTACTTCAACGGCTGCAACAACCATCCTGTCATCCCGTTCAACAGGTGGGAACTGGACAAAGGAAGGTTCAATGGAGGTACGAATGAGTGAATTATTATATGACTACGTGCACTGCACGAACATGGAGTTTATGATTGCGCATCCGGTAATAGGGATTGTGATACCAGTAATTCTATGCACTGTCATAGCCATCATTTACCTTAAAAAGAAATAATGTATGTAGAAGGATGGAGAAGTAAAGAGGATGAAAATAAATAATCATGTTTTGCCAGACAAAGCAAATGTGCTTGGGACTGAATACAAGATAGTTTATGACACGGAAAAAGATAATCCAACTATGAAAGGAAATGATGGATATTGTGACTCGTCCGTACATGAAATTCATATATGCAAAACTCTGTTCCTGCCGACAGAAGATGCTTCGTGTGTAAAAGATTTACCGTCTTACGGAAGAAAAGTTATAAGACACGAAATTGTACATGCTTTCATTGAGGAAAGCGGACTTGCAGAATGTTGCTCATGGGCTAGAGACGAGATGCTTACGGATTGGATTGCAAAACAATTCCCCAAGCTATTTGAATGCTTTGATAAAGCAGGGGTAGAAAAATGACATACGATGGTTGGGCAGCAGAGAAATAATGGCTGAACGGCTGGCCATAATCAGCCGTTTTCAGGCTTGGCCTGCGAAAGCCCGAATGGGCAGTAGTTGGCTTGAAATGCCGGGCCTACCAGCGGGATTCACTGGATGCAGTTTGTGGGTGTACTGCTACACAAGAAACCTTCCCCTTACATTAGCTGCGGAGGGAATCCGGCGTGGTCTAAGCACCTCTAACACGCCCGCAGGTCCGACTCCTGCGGCAGCACAGAACAGGACGGGCTCAGTCTTGCCGTCCTGCCTAGCATACTCTGACCCATCTGTGGGCAAACAGACGCGCCGACGTAACGGATGGGGGCGCATAGTGCAGGAAGGGCTTTTAACCCTTTTGCCCGGTGCTAAGTCCGGGAACCCCCTTACTGGAGTTAAAGAGAAGAATGAGAAAAATGAATTTAATACCACAGGATTCTATTGGGGAGAAGCTGTATGATTCAAAAGAAGTCTCTTTTTACACAGGCTTAAAACCTAGTACAATTAGGCATAAAGCAAAAAAAATGGGATTGTTAAAAGATTGCAAGCGAGATAAAAGAGGTTATTTATACACACAGAAACAAATAAATTTTCTAAACCAAAAGAAAGAATCAGCGCAAGTTCCTGTAATTTGTTCAAATTGTAAAAAAGAATACACTATTAGCAAATGCTACTTAAAACGGAAAAGGAAACATCATTTTTGTAGTAAAAAATGCGAATTTGATTTCAAATCGTTACACAACACTAGAGAAAATTGGACAGGAGGAACTGTTTTGCCAAACGGATATAGGTATATTCGTATTAACGGAAAACAAATTGAAGAACACCGCTTAGTTATGGAGCGTCATATAGGACGAAGACTGAAAACTAATGAACAAGTCCATCACATCAACGGAGACAAACTTGATAACCGTATTGAAAATTTGTTGCTCTTAACCAATACAGAACATCAAATGCTTCACGGAAAAATGCGAAAAAATACAAAGCCATGTGTAAAATGCGGAAAAGTGGGAAATATACACGGTAGAGGGCTATGCGCCACTTGTTATCATTATGAGCTTATGAAAGGAGAATTGGATAAGTATGCAAAGATACAATAAATACCATAACAAAAAAACTTTGGTTGATAATATTTTATTTTCGTCGAAGAAGGAAGCTGCAAGGTATCTTGACCTTAAAATGATGGAAAAGTGCGGGCTTATATCCGGGCTGAAGCTTCAGGTAAAATTTTCTATCTGTCCAAAGGCAGGTGGGAACAAAAGGGAAAGATTTTACATCGCAGATTTCGTTTACGAGGAAAGAGGAAAGGCTGTCATTGAAGATGTCAAATCCTTTATCACGCGAAAAAATCCGGTGTATAGCTTAAAGAAAGCCCTCGTGCAGTGGCAGTACCCTGACTATATCTTTAGGGAGTCATAAGGAGCATTGCATGGATGTCGTAGAGGCAAGCTGCTTCGTGCAGCCGATAGAAGGCGGGAAATTCATACTGATGCCGAGGACAGGGACCGACAGGTCACTCCTCAACGGCTTCGTTGACGAAAAGAAGGGGCGCATAGTCCGTGTTAGGGTTATGCACAGGGCACAGTCCAAGACCTATGACCAGACGAAGACCTTCTGGGCACTGGCCGCAATACACTACCAGACGTTCAACGGCGGATGCGCACCGACCTCAAACCAGCTCAACTGGTGGTATGAAGACCTTCTCAAGCCGGAGCTGTTCCCGGTAAGACAGAACTCAGCCCGTGAAGGCAAGTTCACGCCGAAGGGGTGGTCCGAGCTTACGAAACAGGAAGGGATAGAGGTCATATCAAAGATGGTGACGCTCATAATGGAGTCAAACAACATACCCGAAGCGGTCGGAGCCTCCGTAAGCGACATATTCACATGGCTCCAGGGCGAAAAGAACGCACTCTACAAGGACCCTTCGGACTACCATGAGGACGGAACACCGCTCTCACTTGAAGAGTGGGCCGAAAAGAACAGGTTCTGCATGTGCACCGGAGCCCTCGGCGGCGACGTGTGCCACATAGTCTCAAGGGGCGAGGGAAGGGGCTTTGAATGGCTCATAAACCAGTCATGGAACCTGTACAGGGCACTCCACCAGATACACCTGGACATACAGCACGGCATAAGCTGGGATGCAGTGTTCGACGGCTGCCAGAGGATTATCGTGAACGTCAACGGCATGGAAGTCCCGTGGCAGGGTGCGCCCTGGCTCAAGCCGAGGGTGGAGAGGGCAAGGAGGCTCTTCAACAAGGGCCGCGAGATGATTCGTGACGGCTACAGCCAGGAAGAGGTCATCAAGGCCCTTTCATACTCCGACAGCGAGGAGCACGACGTAAAAGTTGAGAAGCACTCGATTGTGGACACAAGGAGCCTTGCGGAGATGGCTGCAGAAGAGGGGAACATACCGGAGGATATTTACTGAATGGCGAGTGAAAAGAAGAAACGCAAGTTGAAGAACTCTTACTGCGAATATCGGGCTTTGAAGGCAAAAGGCAAGGACAAGCTGAAGCGGGTGCTTTTCTTTACTCCGTCAGAAAGGAAAAGGATAAAAGATGAAGTTGACAAAATCAGCAGCGAGGAGAAAACGTGAAGGACGATTTGTTTGACAGTGATTCAGTAGGCGAGTTAGTCAGCGAGCTTACCTATCTGAAGAAGGTTCTTTTGGATTATTCTGACTTGACAGGGGCTGGCAATGACCTTCCGTTTGAGCTGAGGCAGAGATATTTCACCGCTGCACAAGCCTTGGCAGAAGCCGTTCATGCCCTGATTGGCGCTAAGGATTATTTGGAGTTCAAAGGCGGCGAGGATGATTTGAAATAATGGAGGAGGTTAAGAAATGGTAACACTGACGGATTATGAATTTGACAATGTTATGGCAGCTTTGAGGGAGTTGGACTCCCAGGGCAGCCTTGGGGCAAGGCAACTGAAAGAAAACCTTTTAAGGAAGAAGCAGAACGAAAGTGTTGTCCTTGACCTGGACAACACAAGGGCCCTCACCGTCATAAGCATGGGTGTCAAATACCAGATAAAGACAATGAGCAGGAGTGACGAATACGCCCAGCTTGACGGCCCCAGCTGCGACGTGAAGCTGTACCTGACTCCAGTTGACAGGCAGAAGGCAGCAACCGAAGAAAGGCTCAGGGCCGACCTTGACTACTGCAAGGCTCTGCTTAAAGATTTGGTCGAGTACAAAGACGACATAAGCAGGAATAGGGCTGAAAGGTTCCTGAAGGAAAACGATAATGACTGAATGCGTGAATATAGCTGAGGGAAAGATAGTTCTCTATAGCGGGGATTGCTATGAGATAGTCCCCTCAATGCCCGGCGGATCTGTAGATTTGGTTATCACTGACCCTCCCTATGATTTTTGCGGTCAGGTTCACGGCGGGGGAATGTTCTCCGCCAAAAATGAAGGGAGGTACGGAAGAAAAAGGGCTCCGACAATGCTTAAGGAACTGGAGACTTTGGATTCAGTCAAGTTTACCCCGTCTGTCTTTCTTGACCTGATAAAACCAAAGATGAAGAGGTTCTACGGCTATTTCTTCTGCAACAAGACGCTTGTAGCTGACTATATAGAATGGGCAAAAAGCAGAAAGTATTCCTATGACATTTTGTGCATGATTAAAGCTAATCCAATCCCAGCCCATTCGACGCACCACGTCTCCGACCTTGAGTACATAGTGCTTATAAGGGATAAGGGAACGTATTTCAAGGGAAGCGGATTGAGTCCAGACGATTACAAGAAAACCTTTGTTACAAGCTGCCAGAAAAGGATGCACCCTGCTGAGAAGCCAGTGGAATTGCTTGAAAGGTTTGTGAGGACATCATGCCCGGAAGGTGGCGTGGTGTTTGACCCGTTCATGGGAAGCGGCTCTACGGGAATAGCCTGCCTCAATAACAAGAGGAATTTCATTGGAATAGAGAAGAATGAAGAATATTTCAACCTTGCTTCCGAACGGATAAAGGCAAGGCAGGACGAAATAAACGGCGTGGGAACTTTGTTCGGGGAGGCGATAAAATGACAAGAGAACGAGCAAAGAAATTGCTGCCTATAATACAGGCGTATGCGGAAGGAAAGAAACTACAGTACAAGGTAGTCGGATATGATGATTGGCACGATGTAGATGATGAAGACGGAATAAATGAAGGTACACGCTACGAATACCGTATCAAGCCGTCAGAAAAATATAACGAAATATTCAAACTGAAATCACTTCTTGAAGAAAATCATATTCCGTTTGAATGGATAGAGCATAATGATTTTAGAAATGGGTATCAGATTTGCTATCCAGTAAAAAGCGAAAAGCGTGTATGTTCTGTAATCGAACATTCATTCAGTTACGGCAATGAAAAAGACCTTCTTGAAATACAAGGACTTTTAACAGCGGAAGAAGAGGAAGAAGAGTATGATTCTGTCTTGGGAAATCTTACTGCTGATAATGTCTTTCAAAGGATTCTTTCGCATTGGGAGAAGATAAATAGTGTCAAGCCGGAAGAAGATGGGGAGATTACATCCATCGAAGAACTAAAGGAAGCCATATTTTCCAAAAAACAGGAAATTTCCGCCAGAGGAGGGGATGGCAGCTTATTCCTTTACATAACCATTTCTGAAAATATGGTGAAAGCCATCGAAGAAAGATACTCATGTGTGTTCAGCACTGATAAAGGAAGTGTCAATACTTTTTTGGGAATACCCTTTGTGGTTGGAGACAAAACGAGAGTTGAAATTAAAGACAGGCTTGTTGAATTGTTAAAAAAAGAGTGCGAGAAACCTGCTTCGTGCCGTTTTTCCAAAAAAGGAATAGAACTTGACAAAGTGGATGGGCTGCTGTCCGAACTGTCAAAGAGAGGGGTTTTTATCCTTGCGAAAGGGATTGATGCAAGGCTGTTTCCAGGCACAGACGGAAAGCTGCGGATGGAGGAAATGGATTGTACAATCAAGTTTTTTGAAGCAGAGAACACTAAGGAGAAATGATGAAAAGCCGACTTTCTTTAAGGCAATGGTTCTTTTTTCACTCAAAGAGACGTTTTCTTGTCCTTACAGGGGCAAGAAGGACCGGAAAATCTTACGTCATTGACAGGTATGCAATACATCAAATGGCTAAAGGCAAAGCCGTTTTGTACGTAGCACCAAATGGAGTTTTGTGCAAGTACAAATTTGACGAATTGATGGCTATAATCAGAGAACATCCGTTTGATGAAATCCATTTCTTCTACCCGACCAGAAGGATTAGCGACATGACCAGTAAAGGCCTAATCAGGTTTATTCCTGCTGAATATTTCAAGCCGGAAGAGCTTAAATGCCTTGAAAAATTTGACATAATACTCTGGGACGAACCCCTGCACATGCACGAGGCTATTGCCAGGGTAAGGGTGGCGGAGGCTGGGCTGCACAGGAGGTTTGAAAGGGTCAGGCTGGCCGGAACCATAGCCGACTGGCTTTCCTACCAGAAGACGAAAAGTGCCCTCAGAAAAGGGGAGAAACTCGCCATCTGGAGGCTTTCCTGGAGGGAAATCGAAAAATTGCTCGAAAATTCCTAAAAAAAATCTGAACGGGTACCCTAGAGTCCAGAATATTAACCGGAGGCGGCAATGGACTCTCTCTCTCAGCTCCCCATTTACGGATGGGCGTTCCTTACAATAATAACCGGGGTGGTCGGCTTCATACTCTACAAGATAGTGAGGGTCAACGGGCTGGCAATAAAAGCCGGGGACAAGGAGATAAACCTCTCGTCCAGGAATGCAAGCATAGTCAAGGTCGTCACTGAGTACGCAGACTTCAAGTACAAGCTCAACGACGAGCTTACGGAGGCCAAGAAAGACCTCCATGACAAGGCGAAGTGGACGACCAACATGCACATATCCCAGTACATCAACCGCCTTACGGCAGAATACATGCCGCTCCTCAAGGACTCGAACTCAGTCGCGAGGGAGATGACCGCATCCGTGTTCCCCATGCTGATGGAGCTGGTAAGGTCAAAGATGTTCGGCTTTGCAATGACAATATACGAGAAGAACCACCTGTTCGACAAGACGGACGACGAGCTGAGGACTCTCGCCAAGCTCAACTACGGGCGCATAGCCGACATATTCCGGGAGTTCGTGAGCGTCAACTGGTGCCAGTTCCTTGCCCCCTACGAGGTACTCCACAACGTCTGCATAAGCCTCGCCCCTGCAGCAGAGGACATGATGTACTCAACGCTCGTAATGTACCGCGACTACTCCCGCTCGAAGAAGGAGATGGCCGACCTTATGACGAAGGTTGACACAGCCGTAAGGGGAAGCGTCCAGAAGGACGGCGTGATGCCCGTCAACTACCTTACGGTCGCGGACAACTTCTACAACTCAAGCTCGGGAATCAACCGTGATTTCATAGAATCCTTCCTTAAAGGAATCCAATCTTAGACACTCTCACCCTTTTCCTTCAGGAATATCTTGAACTTCTCGCAAACGGCGTCATTCGCAGGATGCCCGTCGGCAGTCCCCCAGAAGCTCCTGGCCTCCGCAAGTGCCCTGTCAAAGAGTGCCTTGCAGACCTCGAAGGTACCCTTGTTCCAGAACTTGATCCCCGCGTCGTCAGACGCGACGAACGCATTCCGGCCCTCTGAGTCCTCAAACCTCGCAACTATCGTGTACAGGCCAATCCTGTTGTTGTACATCTCCATCCTCTCGACGAGCCTGTAGCCTTCCTTCGCAGCGTCAGGGCAGACCTCCTCCTCAAAGACCTTCTCAGTCTTCTTGTTCTGCAGCCAGACCTGCTCCATGAGCTCAACGTCGTCGCATACTGCGATATTTTCCTTTCTTTCCTCGTAATTCATAATGCACCTCTAAACCTATACATAATACTCAAAACATGAGTTATATCCTTCGTCGTAAGCTTCCCTAGCTATCGAAAAATAAGGCTCCTCCGCATGGTCAGCATCCCCATACTTTCCAGAAAAGTTTTCATTCCAGAACTTGATAAACCCCTCTCTGTCAAACCAGAGCCTATGAGAAGATTCTTCCTTTTCGTTTTCGTTCATATCAGCACCTCTCATTTACCGTTTTGTTTCCTAGTTGTACGTCATAACCCAGTCTGGAGTACAGTGAAGGGCCTTGCAGATGTCGTAGAGACGGGGAAGGGGAATGGGGTCGTCAGAAGCAATGTTGTAACGGTATTCATACATCAAGCCCTTGTCGTGGTTTTTATACCAGTTATTAGACCCCTTGTGCTTTCCAGTTGCAATGGCTTCTTGTATCTGGTCATTTCTAGCCTTAAGCATTTTGCCTATAGAATCTTTCTGTTTATCTGACAACTCTGGCCTGGGTATAGTGTCAAAGAAATCAGACAGTTTTTGCCTCCAGTTATCGGCATAAGTACCCCTAAAAAGCATCCTTAACGGCTCATACGTAAGGCCATTCCATCTGGGCTTACCATAGCCATCCCAAGAAGTCTTAAACCTGTCCTTCACCTCATAACCCGTAAAGCTTACCACCTTGTCAACAGAGCACTGGAGGGCAGCGCATATCTTGGCTAGTACTTCGGTATCAGGAAGCTGCCTGTTATGTATATAATTCCTCAAGGAACTGACACTGCAGCCAAGCCTCTCTGCCAACTCCCCATCAGTAATCTTCGCATCCCTGATAGCAGTCCTTAAAAGAGCAAAGTCTATCAGGCCTTTGTAATCATCGTATTTCATAAACACCTCTTACTTATAATATAATACAAAAGTCTTAATAATACAAGTAAAATCTACACAATTTCTAATATTTTTATTAATAATACCTACAAAGTACACAGTAATACTAACAGTACAGTACTACTTCTCCACCGTCTGAATACTCACCTATAAAATATACCACATTTCAATACTAATCCTAAGACCTATTTATACAGTATCATGTAGATGAATAGTACAGTATACCCTCCATAATCCTTCTTATATTATATATTCTTTACAAATACTAAAGTTTTCTTCAGCCACACTAAAGTTTTTTGGCCGAAAATCTGAAAAAATGTTTTGAAAGGCAAGTCCCACGCCCCTGGTAAAAACTCCCCCTGGGGGGCAGATCGTAAATAATTATTTTAATCTGTTGATTACTTTTTATTTCTATGCTAATATTAAGACATAAGGCAAGCGAAAAGCAAGCCAAAAGGAAAAGGCAAGGGCAAGCCTAAAAGAGCCTAAGTAAATGGAGATTAAAAGCTATGAAAACAGTAAAACTTTTTGAAAACGAAACTTATAAAGGGGTGTTCGAGTGTGTCAACGTTGAAAAGTTTAATACTGAATACATAAAAGTAAAAGTTCAGTATTGGACGGGCATTGAATGGGTAGAAGTAGAAACTTTTAATACTGTAAGCCCAAAATATCAAAAGGGATTGTTTAAGAGATTAAACGAAACGTATAACGCTTAGAAGTAGGTGTAATAAATGATTAATCTTTAGATTAGACGCTTAAAAGAAATTGTTTAAGCGTCAAAACCTAGGGATTAGCCTAGATACTGAATGGGTAATCAGTATAAAAAATGCCTTATGTAGTAACCGCGATTGTACTAGCGGTAGTAAAAGTACAACAGGATAAAACCTGTTAAAAAAATAGCGGGTGTAATTACCGCATGAAAATATTACTAGTCAGTATGTAGCTAGTGAAATACATAGCGTGGACTGTTGCAAGTCCCCTTGCATTGCTAGGTTATGCAATGTTTATACCCACAAAAAGATTTTTGGCAAGCTAGGTATAGGCTAAATTAACTCACACGGATTGAACCGTAAAAGGGAAGGTTCGGCATCTGTTATAGTCCTGCACGGGGCGGTTATGGCGGTTGTCGATGGATGGGCGGAAAGTGAAGTGTGTTTATGGGTTATGCTTTGTTCCCAAGTTTCTCATGTCTACGGACTAAAAGCAAACGGCTAAAAACTGACTATCTGGCGGAATTGCATATTTTGGCAATTTACCGCAAGCCGTGTTATTCAGTTCACGGCATATAGTACCCTTAACGGCACAATGACGTTTAGCAAGCGTTCCCAAGTTCAATTCTTGGGTAGGGTATATCAGCCTTCCGCATGGGAGGCTTATTTTATTTTAGGGGGTGTTCCTATGAACGCAATTAAAGATTTGTACAAGATGTATGGTGATTCTACTAGGGCTTTGGATTACGGCACCAAAGAATATAAAATGCCGTCTAAGGTTTCACGCAAAGTTGAAATTCTTACTGGTGTTATGATGTCCAGTGCTGCAAAGGGTGTCCAGATTCCGCTTTCAAAGTTCTTTGGCCGTGTCGCTAGTCGATGGAACGGAAAAGGCACGTTTACCACTGCCGATATGTTCTCACCTTCCGATTTGTCCCAAGCATTGCGCCTTTTCTATGCCAAGGTTTCAACAGGTGAGCTTTCCTTTAAGGAAGGTTTGCTTATGGCCGAGGTTATCGAGAATAAGTCCACACGCCAGCTCAACCTTGTTTTCCGTGAGTTTGTGCCGAATCTAATCCAGATTGTACCCGCAGAAGAAAAGCCCAAGACTTCAAAACAGGCGGATTCCCAGATTGCGGACATTCTGGAAGAAGCGGATTTGCCGGAGCCTAAAGTTTCCGAGCTTGACCGCATTATCGGCAAAGTGGCGGATTTGGCAAAGACAGACAATGCAGACGTTTCCGCAATCCTCAACAAGGCCATTGACGCTCTTAAAGCACTGGCAATCAAGGAAGCAAACGTTGCTTAAAATGGAGTGTTTCCGCAATCAAAACCGCCCATTGCAGGCGGTTTTTTTTATGCCCTGAACGGACATACAAGGCTTTTTGCTTTGTGTGTCTAATCCAGTGCATGAAATACTGGAAGGATGGTTTATATGGCTAATGACGTAAAATTGGCAAAGACACTTGCCGATATTGAGACAGTGTGGGATAATTTCAAGAAGGCGATGGAAAATGTAGAGGGCGTTGACCGCTACGAACTTTCAATCACTTTGAAAAATCGAGCAATCAAGAATGGCAGTTATGCACGCTTGGTTTTGGATTCAATGAAAAGGAAAAACTAGGAGGTTTTCTTATGGCAGAAATGGCAACTGTAAAGACTTTTGACGCTTATTTTTATAGCAATGACGGTACGATGCTTTATGATTGCTCTGTTTGGGCAAGTTCTGAAGAAGAAATGAAAAAAATGCTGAAGGAAAAGTTTCCGAATGAAAAGATGGCACATCTTGCAATTTGCGAAACTCACGGCTTTGTAAATGACCTGACAGAAAAAGACTCATCTCCCGCTCCGATGCTTTACGTCTACAAGATAAACCTGGAGGATATTGACAACGTAAAGGCTGAATACCTAAACTTTGGCCCGTCAGATTTTTCAAGGTAAACGCAGTAAAAGCATCTCCGCTTTTTGAGCCGTCCGCAAGGGCGGCTTTTTTCATGCCTTGAGCAGAGCGCATTCAGTGCGTTCTGTCCAGTGCATGAATACTGGAAGGAAGGGAAATATGAATATAACTATTGCTGTCGGTGCTCTGGTTTGTAGTGTTGTAACCATCGTTTACTGCATTTTGAAGGAGGTAGAAAATGTATGAAATTTCCTGGACGGATATTCCGTCCGAATATGTTGAGCAGATTGAAAATCTATTGTTTTAGCCGCCCGGTTTTTCCAGACGGCTTTTTTTATGCCCAGAACACTAAACAGGAGGTGCTTTATGGGAGTTCTTAAAGGTTCCAATTTTCTGGACGCCCACCAGCTTTTGGTGAGCCGTAAATGGCGTCTGTCCCGCTCCACAAGGAACGGTCAGATTGTATTCAACTTCTATAAAAAAGGAACTGCAAACGTGGTTCTTTTCATAAACACGGCGGACATGAAGGTTGCCGCTACAATGGAGGCTTAGCATGACAAGGCAGACAAACTACTACACTGCCGCACACTGGCTACACAACAGCCTTATCTTGTGCAATAACATCGGGGAGATTGATCAATCCATCTATGACAATTTCCGCTTTGACTTTGAAGACAAAGAAGGAAACGTCAAGGAAATTTATCAATGGTTCTTGACGGACGCTTCGGAAGACGACGTTGAGTACCTGGAAAAGTCCTTCGGCCTGCTCTTCACGTATTCCGAAAAGCTGGATCTGTACGTACTCTGCGTTGACCACTGGGGAACACTATGGGAAAGTGTCCCATGTCCCTGCTACAACGATGACATTGCAGACGCTTATCTCACCAAGGAGGATTAACATGAGCAAATTTACAGAAGAAGAAATCAAAGCAGCAGTAGAACAGGCAAACAAGTCAGAAGACAAGTACGTAAGTTCTTCAAATCAACCCTTGCTTTTCAATGCTACAAGGCAGATGACCAGTCATCACTCTGTCGCAGTGAACGAGGAAGAGCATATCTTCTCACAAGACTTTATGGATGACATGTTTACAATTCATGCCGTTTACCGCGTTGGCGGAGAGTGGGGCCCTACATTGCTCAGGGAAGTGTCCTACCACAAGAGGGAGACAGTAACCTGTCCGCTCTCTGGAAAGGAGTTCTTTTCGGAAGACGGCATTGAATACAACGGACAGCTTTGCTCCCCAGAAGTGGTTGACGTGTGCGCATACTCTGGGGAAGTCCACCTCAAGTCAGAAATGACGGAGACACAGGACGGCTTTGTGTTTGACGACTACCTCGAAGGCCACTATTCAAGGTGTGAGGAATGCGGCGAGTGGGTGAACAATGATAAGGGAAACAGTGCGTACAAGAGGGGAAGCGAGGTGTTTGTTTGCAACGACTGCCTTAGCGACTACTACTTCAGTTGTTCCGACTGTGACGATTACTTCCATAATGACGACGATCATTATGTCGTTCGTAGCGGTGACTCTATATGTTCATCCTGTATAGAACATTATGCCTTCTGCAATTCCTGTGAAGAGTGGGTTCACGAAGACGTCTACAACTTTGACGCTGATATGTGCTATGACTGCTACAGGGAAAGAGACCGCGGCATCATACAGGACTATCACGAGCACTCAAGACAGAGGATGCTCTTCTTTCAGTATGACAAAAAGCAGAAAAAGACGGTTCACCAATGGAGCTACGACACAAGCAACTTCAAGGGTCTTGGAGTTGAACTTGAAGTGGAAGGGCCGGAACCTGCCGAGACAGCCGAGAAAATCAGCAGCATAGACGGCCTCTTCCATGAGGACTATGACGAACGCAACGAACTCATCTTCGAGCATGACGGTTCTCTTGACGACGACATGGGCATGGAGATAATCACCCGCCCGCATGACAAAGAATCCTTCTTCCGTATGCCTTGGGAAGCCATTCTCAAGACGTTGACTGACAACGGATTCAAGAGCCATGACGCGGAATCCTCCTGTGGGCTCCATGTCCACGTCTCAAGGGAAGTGTTCGGGCGCACAAGACAGGAGCAGTCGAGGGCTATTGCCAAGGTGTACCGCTTCTTTAATGAGAACTGGGATGATGTTTCCAAGTTCTCAAGAAGAAACAACTTCCGCTGGTGCCAGAGAGTCCCCGTCCCTAATTCAAGGAACGTAAAAGACATTATGGACAAGGCTCGGAGCGTCCGCTCCAACCTGGGAAGCCATTCGGTCGCGCTTAACAATGCGAATAGCGACACCTTAGAGTTTCGCTTGGGAAGGGGAACTCTAAGGCTCGCGTCATTCCTTGCATGGGTAGACTTCATAGTGGCAGTGGCATGGAACGCCCGTAAGATAACGTTTAACGAAATCGGAAACCTTGACAGATGGCTGGAAGGTATAAGGCCAGAAACTGCAAGGGAAATGAAGGCCAAGGGGGTGTTCCTTGGGGCCGAAGTCATAAAGGCAGTAACAGAAACAGCTTAAGCCGTCCGCAAGGGCGGCCTTTTTTATTGGAGGAAATTATGTGCGTGATAGCAGTAAAACCAAAGGGAATCGCATTTCCCGAAGAAAAGTATCTAAAGAATTGCTTCGCCAACAACCCTGACGGAGCAGGGTTTATGACAGTAGCAAACAAGAAGGTTGTAATCAGAAAGGGGCTTATGACCTACAAGGCGTTCAAGAAAGCCCTCAATGAAAGCCGCAGGGTGACAGGGGATGACGCCCCTTACGTGATGCACTTCCGCATTGCGACACAGGGGTTCGCAAAGTCATGCACCCACCCGTTCCCGCTTACCGACGACATGGAAGAGATGAAGAAGCTCAAGGCCGTTTGCGACGTAGGCGTTGCCCATAACGGAATCATAAGCCTCACGTCTGACGGAAACAGGATGTATTCGGACACCATGCTCTTCATTGCTGATTACCTGTCACTGATTGCTGACTCCCCTAAGTGGTGGGGAAACAAGAACAAGAAGCGGCTTGTAGAGAACCTGATTGACGGTTCCCGCCTTGCAATCCTTGACAAGTCCGGCCACATAGAGCTGATGGGGCTTGGCTGGCATAAGGAAGGCGGCATAAGCTACTCAAACTTGAGCTACTCATACAATAAGGAACTGGACTGGGCCGTACCAGCCCAGTCAATCCCGTTCCAACCAGCCCAGTCAATCCCGTTCCAACCAGCCCAGTCAATCCCGTTCCAACCAGCCCAGCCGATTCAGTCTGACTTTGACCTTGCGGACGACTTCTTCTGTCCCCTTGCAGAGACAGGAGACAAGACTGCCTGCGACTACTGCAAGCACCGCTTCGTGTGCTTCGACAGTTTTGAAGATTTCGTGGAAAGACGTGCATGATATAAGGAGCCAAACTATGAACATGTTAAATTCAGTCATTCTGGAAGGAAACGTAGAGAACGTGAGGACTCCGGAAAACAACTCATTATTCCCTGTTCCCGCAGTTACAAGACTTGGGATTTCGACAAAAAGGACATACCGCGATGCTACAGGGAAGGACAAGGAAGAGGTGTCCTACTTTGACGTTGAGGCATGGGGAAACCTTGGTGAGTTGGCCAGAAGAATCGAAAAAGGCAGAAGGATCCGTGTCGTTGGACGGCTCAAGCAGAACAAGTGGGAGGCTGACGGCAAGGAACTTTCAAAAGTCGTTGTCGTCGCAGAGCATATAGAGGTTAAGCCATGAAGGAGGATTCATAAATGTTGGTCAGCGTATATGGGGTATGCAAAGGGGCTTGCAGCCTTTCATTTGTTGATTATTTTGACAATCTCACCGCCGCTTTGGACTGCTTTATCCGCAGAGAAAAAACTAAAAGAAGCAATGAGACTGTCTACCTTAGTTTCAAATAAGAGGAGAAATAATTATGTCAATTTATTCATTTTCACCCTTCGGCTACGAAGGTTCCACAGTTACGGTCGAAGTTGACCTTAGAAGGGGCATACCTGCGGTTGACATTGTAGGTCTTGCAGACGCTTGCGTGTCCGCAAGCAGGGCACGCATTAGGGAGGCAATCGCCCAGAGTGGCTTCGACTTTCCTCAAGAGCGTGTTCTTATTAGTCTTAGTCCTGCTGACTTGTACAAGGAAGGTTCTACGTTTGATCTTGCAGTTGCCCTTGCAATCCTTGCAGAGAAGGAAGGTATCAAGACGGAGAATGTCCTTGTAATGGGTGAACTGACCGCAAGAGGCGACGTAATGCCAGTAAGGGCAGTGGAAGCTGCCTTGCAGACTGCTCACGAGCAGGGAATCAGGTACGCAATAATCCCCGCCACAGGCAACGTTGCAAGCATACCGGACGGTATGGAGGTTGCAAGCGTGACGACGCTCAAGGGAGCTTACGATGCCCTCAAAATGAACGGATTCTCAAAACCTGACAACAAACCTTCCGACGGAGGGTTCAAGGTTGAGTTTGAGCCAGTAGATTTTGATAACAACCTTGACTGTATCAATGGTATCGACGGCTTGAAGTACGCAATGGCGGTAGCAGTTGCAGGTCGCCACCACTTGCTTGCCTATGGCGCACCCGGATGCGGAAAGACACTGACATTTCAGCACATGCCAGAGCTTCTGCCCAGGCTCACTAAGGACGAGATTCAGGCAGTAGATAGAATCTACTCACTGGCAGGCTTGAGCGGAACGGACTGTGTTGTAAACCATACAAGGCCTTTCCGTATGCCTCATCAGACTGCAACGATTGAAAGTATGTGCGGAGGCGGTGCAAGCTTAAAACCAGGCGAGATAACCCTTGCCCACAACGGGGTTTTGTTTTTGGACGAAGCCGCAGAGTTCCGCTCCAGTGTCTTGCAGATGTTGCGTGTTCCTGCCGAGTCTGGTCAGATAACACTGAGCAGGGCAGGAAGAAGCACGGCATTCCCTGCAAGGTTCCAGCTTGTGATGGCAGCAAATCCTTGTCCTTGCGGGAACTATGGAGTGAAGGACAGGGTGTGCCTTTGCTCTGCAAGGTCAATCGACCAGTATTGGAGGAAATTTGGCGGGCCATTACTTGACAGGGTTGCAGTAAGGTTCAACATGAGCACACAGAACGGCATGGAAGTCTCCAAGTGGAGTCTTGAAGCCCTGCGCCGCATGATAAGAATCGCATGGGAACGACAGTACAAGAGACAGGGCAAGCTGAACCAAGATATTGAGCCAATGGACGTCCTCAAATACTGCAAGATGTCGGACGGAGCAAGGGAACTCCTTGACAAAGAGGAGCTGGCCCGCGACCTGTCTGCAAGGGCACTGGGCAACATTATGAAACTTGCACGGACAATCGCCGACATGCACGACACTGCGAACGACCTGTTCCCAGAAGATGGAGCGGACAGTCTTATACAGGCAAGGGATATGGCTACGGCCTTGCAGTTGTTCGGAGCAATCACTGTTTGATTCATTGCAACACTAATCACAGGTGGAACGTCAGCAATTAAAGTTGATTCCACCTGTATTCCCCAAGGATAATAAAATCAAATGACATTAAGGAGGTCTCACAATGAAGAAGGTCAAATGGTACCGCTGTTACTGCTTTGATTGCGGGAGGGAGTGGAGCGCAAGGATATGGGCATCATGCCCTGACTGCGGCTCCTCTTACGTAGAGGGCAAGGAAGAGATCGAGGAGGTCGAAGAATGACTTTTGCCAAGAGGGTGAAATTCAAGGACGCCACAGGAAAGTGGCATTCATACATCGCAATATACGTTGACGGAGAAATGCTCCAATCCGACTGGGAAGCAATCCAGAGGATAAAGCTCCTAAGTAAGTGGAAAAGCAACCCAAAGGATAAAGAACCAAGGTAAGGAGGATTAACATGACGAATAAAGAAATGGAGAATGCACTTAAAGGCATAATGGAATGGGGGAAACCCTATGCGGAAAAACTCTACAAGCTGGGTTATTACAACAAAAAATTTGGAAACATACCCACCCTGAACAAATGGGGCAAGTCCTGCCTTGTCTCATTATCAACTGCCAACAATTCAAGTTCAGGAATGGAAATAAGACTTTCTAATCAGTCATGGGGACATGATGATGTGTATCTCCTTGACAACGGAGAACTTAAGAACTTTCGTGACAAATTCGAGATACACGATTACAACAGAAAAAGCTTCATTCCGTTACTGACTTATTGGAAGGCAATAAAGGAAGAAGTCGTTGACTTTGTGCACAAAAAAGAAGAGGAAAATAAAGCTTTGGACAGCTTTGAACTGTAAAGGAGGAAAGAATGGAACTTGATAAACTTATTAATGAGGTCAAAGTAAAGACTGAGGAAAATCTAAACCTTAAGGAAGAGCAGAGTAACCTTCAGGAACAGATTGTAGACAACATGAACAAAAACTTCTACTCACTGTTTTATCCAGAGGTTGAACAGTTATGGAATGTTGTCAACAAACTGTCATATATCACACAGATATACATCCCGGATGGTTATTTCGGTATAGACAATAAACCGCTTATTGTCAATTTCAAAGTTGCCCATGACCAGTCCCGTTTCTATTTAGAGCTGCCCGACAGAAGTTGGAATGTAAAAAGCAAAGAAAGAAAAAAAGCAAGCAATTTTAACCTTGTAAAATCATGGCTCCCATATTTCGGTACGGAAGAAGCGACATTGGAAACTCTTGATGTGACCATAAAAACTTTTGCCACATGGTTTGAACGGTTCCTTGAAGAAATTGACCAATGTAATGAGTCGCTCAAGGCTTCCGTTGAAGCACTGAAAAACGAACTGAACGGCAGTTCTGCCATCGAGGAAAAGGAGGACGGTTCTGTTGAGATAAAAATCAACGGAAAAACTTATATCGGCACCGTAAAGGAGGCTTAGCTATGGAAATACTTTTCAGAAACAAACACAACACAGCAAAGCTTTGCATGAAAGTATCGTGTGAGAATATCCACAGTTTCACAGATTATGAAGTGTACAGACTCAACGAGATACTTTCACTGAATAAAGGATATAAGTGGGAGCCTGTAAGAACAGGTTTCGCTTATGAAAACAACCTGCCACTAATAGGAGCGTAAATATGAATCGACTAAGGGAACTTCACGATGACATCGGACGGGAACTTATAACAAGGAATCTTGGAGAGTCTGTTGTGTTCAAGCGGAAGAAATATCCGGCTGTCGTCATAAGGCAGCTGATAGAGGCAGGCAAGCAGCTGAACACCGCAGGACGCACAAGCACTTCATGGACTGACTGCAAGGAAATCTTGAAGGACTATGGGTTCAGCGTCAGTGAATCAAGCACTGTCGTTGGATGGGACATAACGCTTTAGGAGGTTGTATGAAGTCTTGCGTGATAGAAAATAAAACCGTATTCGCGGGAACAAGGGATGAGTTCGTGTCCTTTGTCGCCGAGCGGATTTTTGAGGACTGCCAGAAAAAAAGATCCGAATTCAATGAAATTGACTTCGCAAGCGTGGACTGCGAGGTGAACGAATACAGTGACATGAATCTGGTGCATGAGGACGCGTCCTCATGGTGCGGAATCAAGGTTATTCCCTGGGAGTGGTTTGAGCCGTATTCATGCCGTCAGTACGTGGCGGATTACTACAACGGGGGATGTTTCGGAATATGCGACATCTTCATTGATGACATGGACATCGGATATGTCCAGCAGGAAGTTCTCAAGATGCTGACAAGGTGCCTTGAGGAATCCGGCCATACGATTGTCTGGGAAACCGACGGACAGGAGGACTGATTATGACTATCAGAGAATTGTTTGAGGCCATGCGCCTTGAAACAGACTGGAACAAGGAAGTTGTCGTTATGGATGATAACGGAGTTACATTTGACGTGTCTGGAGTTATGCCAAACATAATACTTGATGACAAATTGATTCTTTCAATAGAAGGAGAGGTTTAATTATGAACTTCAAGGAACAGATAATTGACGGGCTTAATCAACTCGCTAAAACATGGGAAGTAAAGTTCATTCACAAGGGAAAATGGGAAGGATGCACGGTGTCAGCCGTATATCTTGAGAGATGTATAGTTTCTGTTTTCTTCAAGGAAAATGACTGCGAGTATCAGTGCAATTCTGATGCATTTATTGACCGTCTGCTTGAAGGCGAGATGTTTTCAGTAAGGAATTACACAGAAAAGGAAATATATCCACGTTATTAGGAGGATTAAATATGTATTACTTCAACGCACAGGTAAAGGACACGGTACAGCCGATTGATGTAAACGAAAGGAACTTCCCTCATATCTGGAACTCAAAGGATTTTTCAAAGGCAATCTACATCGAAAAGAAGGATGGGGACATCTATGTGGAGACACTCTGCAACGACATGGAGTACGTCAAAGAAGCCATTGAAAGGTTTGAGGGCAAGGCGGCAGAAACACTCTGCGAAATAAAGTGGACGGTTGATGATGTCCGTGAGGCTTTCAAATTGGCGTATGGCAGAGAAGGTTCTGACGACGAGATTTACGACATCGTAAATAAAATCGACTGGGAAAGGATCGAGGAAGCAGGTATAGAGCGCGGGTGGGACATTATCCACGAAGTTGTTTAAGGAGGATTAAAAAATGAGCATGATGGTTGCAAACGCATGGATTAAGAATCCTATCTGCGGATGGGAGCAGATTGAGGTTGACACAACAAAGCCTTATGACAACTTGAATGAAGTCATGGAGGATTTTGCAAGTAACGGAAGAGAGGGCGGGTACAGGATTCTCCGCTCATGGTCGAGGACAAGATGTGGCAATGCCACCATCTATGCAATAGAAATGAAGTCAAGGTATCAGCTTGAACACCCAGACGTAAACCAAGCTGAATGGAAAGCTGAGATAACAATAGTGGAGGAATGACATGAAAAAGGAAACAAAAGAACTTATTGACGGGCTGAATGTTTCTCTTAGGGAAGTCGCACAGGACAATGACGGCTTGCACTGGCTCAACTGCAAAGGTAATGGATGCCTGAGCGATTCGTCCACTCCTTATGAAGAAAAAATCCTGAAGGGTGAATACTTTGAAAGCCTCAGCTTAGACCCAGAATCAAACTACAACAAGCTGATGGCTTTATTTGAAAAGATGGAGGAAACAGAAACATGCCTTGCTAATGGCGGTCTTGTAAAGGACGCGAAGGGCAACTGGCTCAAGGACGGTGACAGGGTTAGGTACAAGAACAGGCATAAATGGAATGATGAATGGACCACAGGAGCAGTTGTCTTTGACAAGGAATGTTTAGAATGGATTCTTGTGGATGACAACGGGGATATTCTTAAACTCGCAACAGAGTATGGTGAAGTCGAGTGCTTTGAGAAGGAGGTTGCAAAATGACGAGAAAGCAATTTGAAGAACTTGTTGACGAAAAAGGCTTTGACGAGGCTATGTTGAAGCTTCAAGAAAAAGAGGAGCCTTATACGCTCACAACCTATGAGCTTCTTAAAGAAAGGGCAGTTGAGCTTATTCAGGAGGACAATATTTTTTATGCGCTTCATTTGCTGGAGGCTATAAAAGATGCTTCCATGGACGAAGAATGGTATGCCTATGACTACACGGCAGGAACTTGTGACACGCCGACAAACATCACCACTGTCGATGACGTTGAAGAGCACTTTGGGTTTGATGAGGAGGAATAAATGAAAAGAGTATTCGCAAGAATCGGTATGGAAATGAACGTAACCGACGAAGAGTTTGAAAGGCTCAAGGACAAATACAACCACGAAGGTGATTTGACAGCAGAAGATGCAAAGATGTTCATGGAGAAGGGTGAGCTTCTTGTAGACAACTGCACGGACAGTTATATTCCTCAGAGTGAGTTTGAAGAGCCAAGAATCCCAGATGTACTCACATGGGATGAAATTTATATAGATGCAATGGAAAACCCGGACGCATCAAAATACTTCCTTAATCTAAAGGTAAAGGACAACGCAAGGGCGTACATCTCAGACTACGCTATAGACCTTGGGGTTGACATTGAAGGTTCTGATTGCCCGGAAGATGCCATTGATGATTTTCTCAAGGAACATCCAGAATGTGACAGGTTCAATTCAGAAGGGCAGATGCTGATAGCTATAGAGGAGGTAGCCTAATGGACAATACAGAAGAAACAAAAGAAGAAATTACTGAAAGACTGGACGCTGAAATCGGAGACTGCATAGATTGCGATGACGCTGCACTCATGGAACAGTGGGCTTTTGAGCTTAACATTTAGAAGGAGAATTAATTATGACAAGAAAACATTTTGAAGAACTTGTTGAAGAAAAAGGATTCAGTGAAGCAATATCAATTCTTGAAGAGCAGGAAAGTCCATACGAGCTAACAGACTTCAACACTCTGAAAGAAAGAGCTATCTCGCTTCTTGAAGAGGATAACCTTAGATGGGCTTTGCATATCTTGAACGCTATTTATGACAGCTCCTCAGATAGCGAATGGTATGCTTACGATTACACGGCAGGCATAACTTACACACCGCATTGCCTTGTTGATACCGACGATGTTGAACGGTGGCTTGGATTTGATGAAGAGGAATAAAGGAGGGAAAGGAGAATGGACATTGACGAGGTTGTTGAGAATCTGTTTGACGGAATGGAAGCCACTCCAGAGCAGAGGGAGGCTGCAAGGCAGGCACTTGAGAACCTGCACAGGATAAAGAAGTGGAGTTATGAGCAGATAGACGACTGGTGCTGGGCAGACAGCAACAGGGCGTTTGACTACATATTCGGATAGGAGGAAAGAAATGACAAAGACTGATTTTGAACTGGCACTTGAAAGGGTTCGTTACTTTGACTACGGGAAGCATAAACCGCTTGTGAATCTATTCTGTATCGTTCCTGCAGAAACAGAGGAAATTGACGGGAAGACGGAAATACTTGATGAAGAGTGCGAGATTATATTTGCAGTTCCGTGTGACTGGCTTCAGAAAGAAAGGGAGGAACAGACGTGGCAAGATGTAAAGGACTGGCTGGACAATGAATACACAAGTGAAGAATCCCAGGATGTATTGGAGAGTGCAATAAGGGAAAACAAAGTTGCGTTCTGGAAAATTAACTAGGAGGAAATGAAAATGGAAAATGAAGAAATTGAATGCCTTGACCTTGGGGCCTTGTTTACATACCTTAGCCGCTATCAAAGCAACGGAAGCGTGGTTCAGACATGCTATGACCATGTAATAAGAAGGGAGCCTTACGGGAACGACTACTACTATGACCTCTACCGCACCGTGAACTCAAACATAAGGCTTTGCTGTGACGGGGAGCAGGTCAAGGTTCTTGAGAGGACTGACCAGTATGTAAAGCTGATAGACGTTGAGAACATCGACAACGAAGACCTGGAGGAAATAGACACAACCTTCAAGTTGGAGACCAATGAGTTCAACATCGCCACTCACCAACCAATCATAACAGGGGAGGAATAAATATGACACAGAAAGAAATTCTTGAAAACCAAATCAAAGAGTTAAAGGCAAAATGCGATTACATCAGGGAAGGACTCTTCCGTACAGCTGAAGGCAAGAAGAAAAAATGTTTCAACGCAAACGAGTGGTTTGATATTCACCAGAATCGAACAAGGTATCTAATTCATAGAATAGAGCTTATTTCCGTAGAACCAAAAAGAGAGGACAAAAAACCATGCCTGCGGTTTATCGTCGAGTTCGAGGATGGCTCAAGCGATTTTACGGATGTTGATTTGCCCGAAAACGAGGAGGAATAAAATGGACAGGTTCAGTAAGGAAGCAGTTGAGGCTCTGGACAAGCTCATAAGCAAGATGAACAGCCGTGTGGGAATAGACCACATAGACTACAAGAAGGAAAAGGTCGTCCTCTCCTATGTATACAACAAGGGGACTGCGGACGAATGGAAGGAAAGGAACTTCCTTGAGGTCAACACAGCCTGCGAGTCAGTGCCCTGTGCGATATGGGAAGTGGTAAACGCAACATTCAGAAAAGCATGTGTGTAAGGAGGAAAAATGATGAATATCAATATAGACATCAGCGATTACCTTTCAGAAGAAGAAATTAAAGAGGAATGCAGAAGCGCAATTAGAGCCTGTATTTGTCAGAAGTACAGCAATGAATCGGAATTAGGAAGGATTATTTCTAATCTTGGTTATGATTTTATCTTCAAGGCAATACAAGAAACAACAGGCGAAGATTCTTTACAGAAAATAAAGGACACTGTAAAGAATCTCGTTTCAAAAGAAAGCACTATTAAATACGAGTTATTCAAGGAACCTGATGCTTGGAGCCGCTCAGAAAACGTAGGAAAGAAAATATTAAACGAGGCAATCAAAGAATATGAACCCTTAATCAAGGAAAAAGTAAAGGACGCGATTTGCAGTTACAGCTTCATCGAAAGACGTGACTTGCAGACACGGATGGAAGACTTATTCCACGAAATGCTGGAAGAAAAACTATTTAACTCTAAAGAGGAGGAATAATCATGGGAAACAGGGCAGTAATCACAACGGCGGACGCACTCAATGAGGACGGAACACTCAAAGGAAACAAGATCGGAATCTACGTACACTGGTACGGAGACAGGGAGGACATCGAGAGATTCCTTAAGGAAGCCAAGGAAGCTGGCGTAAGGAACCCGGAGTATGACAACTATGGCTGGGCAAGGCTGTGCCAGATAATCGCCAACAATATTGACGGAGACGGAGGTATCAAGGGAACAGGCGTAGGAATCGACATCCTTGACCGCCTTGACTGCGACAACGGAGACAACGGAGTTTATCTCATCAAGAACTGGGAAATTGTCGGAAGAATGTATGAACCAGAGGAGGGCTAAAATGCTGGACGGAAAGTTTGAAAATGCCATGTACCGCAAGGGGTATGATGACGGCTATGCTGACGGCGTGGCAAGGTCAGACACCCTTCTTGCGGAGAGCATCGCCAACTACATAATAGTGAACGCCATAATGGGGAAACGTTCGTTTATGATGAAGGAACTGTGCGGGCACTTCGGAATAAACGAGCCCTATATGGACGGACTTGTGGATGACGTGAGGGGGCTTGTGGACACGCAGCTTGAAAGCGCAAGGGAAAAGGTATCATAAGGTCCGGGAGACGATGGCTATAGGGAAAAGTGCTTCATGGAGTTGCTAAGCGCATGAAACAGGTATATAATAACAGTATTAAACAGTAACAAATAACAAGGGGGAAATATGAAATTCTATGTCATTGCCACAAGGGTCAGCCTCGACGGTTATCCTGAAAGTTACAATGTAGGATATGACAACAGGCCTACAACAGACTGTGAAAACTACATGTTCTTCGACTCAAGGGAACAAGCCGAGAACTGGACTCAATCGAATGAGGCGAAGGAGTGGAAGGACTGCACCCTTGAGATTGTAGAGGACACCGAATAGGAGGAGCCTATGCCTTTGATAAACTTTACGATGGGACTGCTTGCAATCGTTGCGGCAGTCTTTATTTTTATGGAGGTGGTAACGGTACTGGTGGATATAGCATCCCCTGTTGTATTCACCACGGAAATAAGGAGCCTGAATCCGTTCATTAATCCGATATTGAAAGCGTTGCTGATAGTCGGAATCATATTTTGGTTTAAGTGTACACCACAAATATGGCTTAACTTAAGTATGCGTGGTCTTCTTTCTCTTAAATTAAGAAAGTTTGAAATTAAATATCTAGCTCCGGCAGTCTTTGGATTGTTAGAGTTGATTCGTCTAAAGAGAAGAGTTTTCGGATAAAAGGAGGTTTGATATGAATGAGCTTTTTGTTACTTTACAAAATATTATACCACAATGCCGCAATGACGATTTAGGAGGTATTTTATATAATATTTTAGACGGTATCTGTGAGTGGTTATATTCCCTTTATACAATTACTAACTCAGAATATTTTCACAACTTTATACATTTGAAGTTCTTAGGTGGTTCACTCGGTCATATCTTGGCATGGTTATTCTTTCTTGTAATGATGGGGTGCTTAGGAAAGTTTATGTGGAGGCTTATTAAGAATTGGTACAACTGGATAAAGATTCCAAAAAGTTTCCCTGCAGAACAAAAGGATATGTCTGATGATCCAGCTTTTACAGTAAGACTTAACGTTCTTAAAGGTAAGGCATCTCGTCTAAGCGTTAAGTTATGGGGTGAGCTTGAAGATATGGAAAAGGGAGGAATGGCACGTCCAGAAGACGAGGGATATGCAACATACTCAAAAAATCTTGCACTTGCAACGGCATACGATGAGATAATCGAGGCAAAACCAATAACTACATTCGCCCTTGAAGAACTTGAATGGAAGTTTAACAATGGGGCACTCCGAACTCCTGATGAAATCCAGGAGCATAAAAAAGAAATGGAGCAAGAGCTCTATAAAAAATCTGGATTGTATGACTTTGAAAAGAACGCGCTTGAAGAGGAGTTTGAAAACAAGCATTTGTTAGCAGGATGTGCTACAGGAGCCATACTCATGGCTATCATACTGTTTATTTGCTGTGCAGACAAAACAGATGGAGTTACCATATTCATGGCCTGCTTCTTCTTTGGACTCCCTCTTATGGTTCCCGCAATGGCAATCCTGTTCGGAACACTGGTTTTTATCGACCTCACTTTCGAGTCAAAGTTCTATACAGTGGCAAAGAAGGCAGGAAAGAGATACCTTCCTCATATCCAGACAGGAGTTGACGCGGCTGGACTTGCAATATCGTTGCACTCTCTTGGTAAGATGTTCAAAAAGAAGAAATAACATGAAGAAAAAGTAAAAAATATATAATAATATCTGTATTTAATAAAGTATTTTCTTGACTATCTCACCAATCGTCTGTATACTATAAAGTATGGTAGACACAGAAGAATTAAGTTTCACGACAAAAGAGGACTTCAAGAAGGAAATCTCTGACCGCGTAAATGCGGTAAGGGACCTCTTGAACGACATTGAAATCCTGACTACATGGTACATGAACGACAGAAACATGACGGCTGAGGAGACTATGGAATACCTCAAATGCCCGACCGTTTCATCAATTCCTCCCTCAATCCCTTGCGTAAGATGGGGAAGAAGGGTGCTCTACAAGCTGAGCGACATAGAGAAGTTCATCAGGAGCAACAAGAAGCCCAGGAACCAAGCCAAGGACAAGGAGTTGTTCTAGTGATGGACAAGGAGAGAGAAGATGAAATGGAGAAGCTTATGAAAGCAGGGGCGGATATGCTCACATTCCCGTTCCTGTTGGCGGCTATGTTCCTCCCGAAAGGCGAGATGGACAAAATATTCAATAGAGTCAAGGAAAAGCTTAAAGAGGAAAAGGAAAAACCAGACGAACAGACAAAGAACATGTCTGGTTTTTTCTTTGAAGAGTAAAGAATTTCTACTGTTGTAGATGGAGGTGTAAGATGAAAGTAGAAGACATGGGAAAACTGAAGGAACCGTTTCCTGCAGAAGACATTGATTGGCGTTTGCAGAGCTGCGGTGAGAAAGACGGCAAGCTCTGGGGAAAGGCATTGGCATACATCACCTCAAGGGCTGTGCAGGACAGGCTTGATGAAGTCTGCGGTCCCGACGGCTGGCAAACATCAATCAGAAAAGAAGGCGAGGCTTACCTCTGCACACTCTCAATAAGAGTCCAGCACGAGGACGGATCATCCGAATGGATCTCCCGCACTGACGGCGCAGACGCGACGGACATTGAGGCCGTAAAGGGCGGCATATCAGGTGCCATCAAGCGCAGTGCCGTGCTTTTTGGCCTGGGCCGCTATCTGTATAACCTCAAGGAATCATGGGCAGTCATCGCTCCTGACGGGAAAAAAGGAAAGTACACTGGCCAGACGAAGGACAAGAAATACTTCAAGTGGGACCCACCTGCACTCCCTGCATGGGCACTTCCTGCCGGGACACCGCTACAGGTAGAAGGAGGCACACAGGCAATAATCGACCTTCAGAAGTTCCTTAAGAACGGCGCTCTTGACGACCGCCCGAAGATGAAGGCCGGGGCTGAACAGGCCATCAAGGACAATGACTTGGAAAAAATCCAGAAATATATCGAAGCCTGCAAGGGCAAGAAAGCATCTTAAGGAGTAAAGAACATGGAAGAAACAAAGGTAACTGAGAACAACACACGCACAAGAATCAACATCAGCCTCAATGCAAAGGGTGCCGCACAGTATGACATCACCTGCGAGTACGACACTCCAGAAAAATCAACCGAACAGATGGCCAAGACAATCGACCTCGTAAGGTCATTGCTTGCAGAGAAGGGGCTTAAGGAAGCCGGAGCCGCATAAAAGATGACGTTCATACACATAGCTGACATACATGCTTCCACATCACGCCTTGAGGAAACCCTCAAGGTGCTCACCACCCTCAAGGAAAGATGCCTTGAGGGTGGTGAGGACTTCATCCTCTTTGCCGGAGACTTCTGGGACTTCACCATCTCAAACTCCGCGCAGAGCGGGTTCAACCGCATACTCAGGGCTTTCTTTGACTTGCAGGAGGTCGTGGAGTGCTACATGATATACGGAACCCCGACGCATGAGGCGGACGGCTCCCTTGAGTGCTTCTCCGTAATGCCCAATGTAAAAGTCTATGACTGTAAGAATGCCGGAAGCTACCTTATTTTTCCCGATGTAAAACTGACTGTCATTCCTGAGCCGAGGCTGTCCTTTTTCAGCGGAAAGGATATTGAGGAGAAACACTCCCAGATCCAGAAGTGGTACAAGGATATAGCTGAAGGCTCAAAGAAGGATAACGGTGAAAAGCATCACATAGTAATGTTCCACGGCGAGATAGAAGGGTGTACCTACCAGAACGGTGTGGAAGTAGGGGACGGCGGAACGGTAATGCCGCTCTCCGTACTCGACAGTATGGAGGCTGACTACATAGCCTGCGGACACATACACGGAAGGATGAAAGTGAAGGGGTTAAAAACCCCGTGCTGGTACTCCGGCTCAGTGCCTCCGAAGAACTTCGGGGAGACGCACTGCGGAGGTTGGATAGAGATAACTTTATAGGAGATTTTTTTTATGACTATAGCTGAATTAAAGGCTGAACTCAAGCCTATACTCAAGAACTCAGGATTCATTATGAACAAGAAAGCTTGCCAGGTGCTTTCAAAGCTTGGCTTTCAAGTAGAGTTCGGGAGGAAACATTACTCCCTGTTGTATCAAGGAAAGAAAAAGCTGTATCGCTTCCCAGTGTCAGTTACCTGCTCAGACAAAAGGGCAGGGCTCAACATGGTGTCAGTGATAGCGAGGACTATAAAGGCTGAAGAAGGAGACTTGTGGACATGAGAGATATAGATAAGGACGAATTTAAGCTGTTTCCTTGGTGGCTGATACTTATAGGCATTGCCCTTTCAGCGGCAGCATGTGTGTGGACTTATTTCAACATAGGAGCTTAACAAACGGAGGACAAGATGGCAGCATTAGAAGATAAAGAACTTGCACAAGAGTGGGTAAAAACCTATAAAGAAGAAAAACAAGCAGGAACAATTTTATGGGATATTGATATTAATAAAAGACAAAGAGAACTGACTTTAAGAGTTAATAAAAAAATAAACAAATATTTTGAATCTAAAATAAGCAAATATCTTAAAAATAAGGGCCTTGATTTTTATGACTGGAGTTTATACGGAGCCTGTAAGTGTTTGAATGGTAGATGTGAATATTTTTACAAAGACACATTTATTGCAGGAGTTGAAATATGTTCAAAATTTCGTAATTTTGAAACATACACTGTTTATTATTATAGTGATAAAATTTACGTAAGGTATTATTAATAAAGGGGGAAATAGTAAATGACAGATAAAGAACTTGCACAAGAGTGGGTGAAAAATAATACAGATGAAAGCCCTAATTCTTTCCGTGGTGAAGAACTACAGGAAGCTTTTCTCGCAGGGCTTGAAGCAAGTAAACCAAAGTGGCACAAGGTTTTTGAAAGTGAACCTTATTGTTTTGAATATTGGGATTTACCACAAGACAGCCTTCCAGAAATTGAGAACTTTTACTTTGTTAAATTAAAAAATGGTTTCGTCAAAATATGTGAACTTAAATATGACCATTGGAGTAGAAAAAAGTGCTTTTATGATTTACATGGTGGTAAGCAAAGCAACGTAGCAGAATGGCTAGATTATCCCACGACACAAGGAGAATGAAAATGAAATTTCTTGACATTCAGAAAAGACAGTGGGATGAAGACACAAAGAATAAAGATGATTTTCAAAAACTTGCGTATTACTGTAACACTAAAGTGCTTTCCTATTTTGGTGTTGAGTATCAACTGGTTTATTCAGCATTGAACTGTAGAATAAAAAGATGTATAAAGAAATTGGGTATGCGGTTTAATTCGTCTACTCATACCTACTATGAGATTTTGAATGACAATAAAGACAGGTAGAGCGGAAGAAAAAATAACTAAGGTATGTGTTTGCAAAGATTGTGGAGAAATAGTTGATGATATTTTCTTTGAACACGAAGGAATGGGATATAAATAAAGAAAGGGTAACTATGTTTGAGAAAAAAGCAGAAGCTTTTTTAAGCAGTTCGGAAAATCCGAACAAGTGAGATAAAGCAAATGGATTATTATTTGTATAAAACGGTTAAAGATATTAAATCTGGAAAAATTGGAATTGTAATGGAAATTGATTTGGTTCTTGAAAGCGTGTATGCGGTTTTTCTTGGTGGTGGAATGTGGCTTAAGCTGAGCGAATTCGAGGTAGTAAAGGAGTAAATTATGTTTGAAAAAGAATCAGTATACCATTGTAACGAAGTTTTCTGTTCGATATGCGAAAATAGAACTTGCACAGAAAATGTAAAGTGTCGGGAATGGAGAGATAGACGAGCAGGGTTTTATTGTGGTGCAGAATTCGGCTATAACAAGGCTAATGAATGGCATTATCCGAGCAAAGGCGAATATCCTATTGATAAAACAGAAATGCTTGTTTATTTCAAATATGCGGATTATGAATATCCATGCAAGACTTTCGGATTTTACAATGGTCATTTTTGGGATACCAAACGAGGCGATGTAAGCAATAAAGAAGTTATCGCTTGGAAAGAAATTGTTCTTCCAAAGGAGATAAAAGAAAAATGAAATGTAAAGATTGCATAGTACCACCAATATATGATTATTCTGAAGATTGCAAATTATGCGGATTGTTTGGTTGGGATAATGATGATGAACATTTTAAGGCCTATTCTGACGGAGAAGATGGTTGTATTCATAGAAAAGCAACTATTGAAAAATGGTACAAAGAGCAGGAAGAAAAAAAATAACTTTTGGAAGATTTTGATTGGAGATAGAAGAAAATGACTAAAGACGAATATGGAGATTTTGTTTTACGATATAAAGGTTGTGGTGCTTGTTTTCCAATGTATCACACTTTAAGCCGATTTGAAAAAATGTGGTTTACTGCTATTCAAAAAGATGTAGCAGAACTTGAAAAAGAAAATGCTATTCTTAGAAAAGCATTAAATCTTTATGTAGATTGGGCAGATGAATGTGGTATTGCATGGGATAATTTTCCTGATATGACAGAAAAATGGTATAAGATTGTTGAAGAAAAAGGTCTTGGTTGGATTGACGGTTTAATATTTATGGTTACAGAAGAAGCCAAAGAACGATTGAATTGTAGCGATAAAAAGGAGTAAATAATGAAAGAATATATTCGTTTTGGAGAAATACCAAAAGACGGAAAAAGCAAAAGAGGGAATGGTTGTAGCGGGGACGGTTATGAGACGGTAGGCTACGAAAAAGGTGTGTCTGTATGGGATTGTGTTTATAATTCTGACATTGGTATGTACCAATTAGTTGCTCCACATTCAACGAGATTTACAAAAGGCGACTTTTCACAAGCAGCATTCCCAGATGATTGCTGTGGGTGTGACCCAAATAAGAAAATTTATGTTGTAACAGGAATTGAAGTTGGATATGGTGCAGACAATGAACCATTAATTAAAGATGTAAAAATTGTAAAAGAACTTCCGTTTGATTATTTTAAGCAGAAAGTGATTCCAGACAGAAAGATTAAGGAGTAAATTATGGAAGGAAAACAATTTGTAGTTATGAGTGGTAAGAAGGTCATGTATATTTCTGATATTTTTACAACAGAAGAAGGAAGGAATATTGAATTTCAAAAGGCTTTAGAAGTGTATGAAGAATATACAAAGAAACGAAGTATTCCCCATATTCTTGAAACTGTTTATGGTGGTTGTTTTTAAGGAGACAGAAAATGACAAGGGAAGAAATTTTTAAGAAAAATTTTCCTCAGTATGTTACAGAAAAAGGAGTGTGTTTAAGTCCTTTTTGGGATTTGTTTGATGCAGGCTTTGAAGCCGCAACCTCTGAACTTAATAAAGGTATCATACAGGTTTTAACAAAGGAAAATGCAGAACTGAAAGAACGTCATGCTGAAATACTTGAAGCCTTTGCATCCGCAAGTAGTGGAGATGATTTTGAAATGGCTGAAAGCGCAAGGGAGATAATGGAAATACTAAATATTCCTTGTTATCGGCACGGAAAAGTCGTGAGTAAACTCACCAAAGCAAAGGAGCTTCTTAAAAGACTTCTTGAAGAAGAAAGAGATAACGTATTTTGGGAGATGAATGGAGCAGATAAAAGTTCTTATTTTCAAGTAGTAAAACAAGCGGAGCAATTCTTGAAGGAGTCAGTCGAATGAACATAAAGGAAATAGAACTTGGATTCCCGGTATTCAGGAATTACACTGTTGACATAACAGAAAATCAGGAGATCCTTGACGACTGGACGGAATCACAAATGTCAGACAAGACAGAGAGGAACATCAAGCTTCTTCTGTCCTGCACGGCAGAGCAGAAGAAAAACATTCCCTATCAGACGATTTCTGCCGCATTGAGAAAGAACGATGCCATTAAGTCAGTCAAGGTTGTATACGACGTAAAGGACTCCGCCCATGTAAGGGCTCCTGAAATAATCAGGGCAAAGACACAGGCAGAGAAACTCTCCGAATATATAAAGGTCAACAAGCTCAAGGCCAGTGACACTGTATACTCCAAGCTCAAGGAGATAGAGGACAGCCTCAGCATCAAGTACGCTGCACCCCACCACACCTTCACGCTTCTTGAAGTAAAGCTCATGGGGAGCATAGGAATAAAGGAGGGGACTGGAAGGGATGAGTTCACTCTGGACTTGAGGAACTTCGTTCCGGGCGTAGTTGCGCTCGCGGGCCAGTGCGGACGCGGGAAGTCAACCCTCATCGAGAACTGCCAGCCGTACCTCCGTATGCTTACAAGGACAGGGAAGCTTCAGGACCACTTCTTCCTCCGTGACTCATACAGGGAACTCCTTTACGTTGACGAAGGCGGGATATACTACCGCATAAGAATTGACATTGACGGCAAGAACAAAAGCGGCAAGGTAAAAGCGTTTGCCTTCACAGGAAGCAATCCCGACAACCTCAACCCTGTTGACGGATTGGACGGTAACGTTGACCAGTACAATGAATGGGTGGTCAACACATTCGGTTCAATAGAACTATTCCTGCGCACCGTATTCTACACAAAGGGAAACACAGGAAGCGTAACTGACATTGCATCAGCGACAAAAGGTGAGAAGAAAAGTTTCTTCAACTCCCTGCTCGGAACTGAATCGGCCTCTGAAATATCAGCCGCCTCAAGGGAGAAGTCAAAGGAACTCAAGGCCAAGATTACGGAAAAGGAAACCCTCATTGACGATTCGGATTACGATGCAATGATAAAGGAAGTCCTTGCTCACGGAAAGGAAGTTGACAAGCGCATAAAAACCCTGCGGGATGAAATCAAAAAACTCAATGCAGAGCTTGACGGCCTGAAGAAAACGGATTCAGGAACTGACATAGACGGTAAAATCCGCGAGAAGGAATCGCAGCTCCTTGAAACAAAGGGGCTCCTTGCAACCTACACAAGTAAGAAGGAAAACTTCGGCAAGTACGAAAAAATAAAGCCTCTTCTCGAAAAGGCAGATTCCATACGCAATAGAATAAGTGAAAGGCAGCCACTCCTGGATGCCAACAGGGAAGAGGTAAGAAGCCTGGAAGCAAAGGAAAAGGAAGCCTACACGAATCTTGCGGACGCGAAGGCGGATGTTACGGCAAAGAGCAACCTGGTCACTGACATAGCAGACACGTGCCCTACCTGCGGACAGAAACTCCCTGCCGAAAAGGTTGCAGAACTGGAAAAGCAGGCTGTAAAGAACCGCAAGGCTCTTGAAAAGGCAGAGTCAATGCTCCTTGCAGCACAGGAAGCCCATGACCTTATAGCCAAAGAATTGGCCGACACCAACCGAGGGGTCAAGTGGCTGGAGAGAGAGAACGAAAAGGACGAAAAAGAAATCTCTGAACTCGGAATCCCGGACGAAGCCTCCCTCCTGAAGATGGAAGCCGAGTCTACGGACTTAAATGCCCTGAACGAATACCTGTCAGTATACACCAAGAAGACATCAACGCTTGAAAAGGAGCTGTCCCAGCTGAAGAAGCAGAAGGAAGGTTTGGGCCCTGACGTTGCCGGAAAGATGAAGTCCGTAGAAGATTCCCTTACCTCTGCCGAAGGTGAACTCCAGGAACTGCTCGTAGAGTCAGGCAAGATAACACAGGAAGCTGCCCAGCTAAAAGAAGCAAAAGAAACTAATGAGCAGCTAAAGGAAGAAAGGGGAACCCTTGTGCACGAGCAGACTGAATGGGAGTTTCTTGAGCGGGCCTTCGGAGCAAACGGCATACAGGCACTGGAGCTTGAAGCCGCCGCTCCTGACGTTGCAGACATAACGAACCGCATACTGGAATCAGCATACGGAGACAAGTTCAAAATATCCTTCCAGACGCTCAGAAAGGGCTCTACAGGGGCTTACATCGAAGTTTTTGACATATTAGTTGAAAACACGGAAACAAGCGTCACAAGGCCTTTGGAGTGGGTTTCAGGAGGCGAGGGGACATGGATAAAGGAAGCCCTCTACCATGCCTTCTCAATCATAAGGAGCCGCTCCCAGTCGGCAGGTTTCAGGACGAGGTTCCTTGACGAGACTGACGGAGCACTCGACCATGACTCAAAGCTAAAGTACCTGAAGATGATAGAGACTGTCCATGAGGAGGGAGGTGCGGACAAGACCGTACTCATTACCCACTCTCAGGAACTGAAGGACATAATCACCCAGAGGATTGAGCTTTAGCGTCTGACCTTCCCTAATGAGTCTGCCCAGTGTTCCCAAGGAAGTGAATAGTACCACTGTTCCCTTTTTTGGGAACTCCATTTTTTATGGGCTGTCCTGTCCATAAGGTTTCCAATCAAAGACGGAAGGCCAATAACCAGAAGATACAGCGGTCCAAGCATACGTGACTGGAGCTGGTGCCCCCTCTCGTGCCTTACGTTCTGCTCGGTGGCTACGAACGAATCTATTATGATGAAGTCACCGAGGGAGACCGCACAACGCTTCATAAACGGGCCGGGAAAGCTGGTTGCATAATAAGCCGTCTTGAAGTCTGTCCTTTTTACAGCCCTCTCAATTCTTGCAATCAAAAATCCGATTAAGTCCTGCGGCAACTGCCACAAGAAAAGTATTATTTTCACCAGTATCATTTAATATCCGCTCCTGTAAAAAAGTTTCACCTCGCCATGCCTGTAAGTCTGGCACTTGTCCTTGAATATATCCGCCTGCCTGGTACGGTTCTTCAACTCAATCTTAATCATGTGTATGTACCTGTTGTAGAATGAGCAGAACGGGACAAGCTTCGTAGTCCCCGAGCGGATGCTTTTCCCCTTAAGGTATATGCAGTTCGCACAGCTTTGGAACTTCGGGCTTTTCCTCAGCTTCTCAAGGTACTTTTCCGTACCCGGTATGTAGATTTTCCTCTTTTCCTTGATGAAGTGGGTGTCATGCTCAATATAGTTGTCTTCAATAAGGGCTATCTGGACAGGGTTCAGTTTCGGCCTTATGAAAGTGCAGATGAAGAGGATTTCCTCCTTTGTAAAGGAAGACTGGACATGGAGGTTATGCGTGAACTTCTCGGCGATGGACGGCATTTCCTTCGCTGCCTGCTGTACTGCAGCACTCACCATCCCGTCGCCGTAGTTCGTGTCCAGAAGGGCAGCGAGTTCCTTCCTCGTCATTAATCCTCCCAAGACAAAGCTTCAAGCTTTGCTATGAAGCTGTTCAGCTCGTTGCTTATCTTTTCCAAAGGCTTGACCATCTTCCTGTCATCAAACTCAACCCCATTCACAAGCGTAATGAGGTTGTTGTTCAGGTCTGTAAGGTCGTCCTTCAAGTCCAATACCTGTCTCTTCGTCATCTGTCATTCCTATGGATTGTTAGGGTCTGGGTCTGTATTAGGGTCAGTACCGCCTGAAGGGTCGTTGTTGGGGTCAGGGTCAACCAGGCCAGTATTCGGATTGTCCGGCTCTACCGGGTCTGTACCTGGGTCTACGGGGTCTGTATTTTCCTCTTCCTTAAATGGCTCATAGTCAGGGCACTCACCGTAATAGTTGCGCTCAAAGCAGCTGGAGTTGGTCTCCTTGCCGTCTATATAGTCAACCTTCTTGACCTTCGTACACATGCCGTCCATACAAACCTTGCGCCAGTCAAGCCTATGGCATCTGTGCGGCAGATGGTGCAGCCAGTAGTCATCCCCCTTCT
>Ga0326513_10000296_pt1 | contig 41000 bp, 65 predicted proteins | sample 2_2465_0518_D_FD_203654 | JGI IMG/M metagenome (GOLD analysis project Ga0326513, IMG submission 203654) | Bovine rumen microbial communities from UC Davis, California, United States - 2_2465_0518 | ecosystem: Host-associated > Mammals > Digestive system > Stomach > Rumen | place: USA... | reverse complement strand
TTGCCCCCCCCCCCCCGTTGCGGTTACTAAAGTTGGTGCTATATTCTGCGGGTCATATACTGCGCCATGTCCTGCCGCAAAAGCATTGTCACATTTGGTATCGTATATTGTCCCAAGAATATTAGGTTTGTTTTGATTCATCATTATCCTCAACTCTCTCAATTCTATACAAACAGCAATTACCACTTGCCATTATGGTAAGGGCTATGCCCCCCACCTTGAACTCGTCCTCGGCGTAGTTTACTTGAAGGAAACGATAAGTCAGCCACACCGTTTATTGGGCAGAGTATGTAACCAGTCTTTGTTGCTTGTCTTACTCTTACATAGTTTTCATTATCATCGGGAGAAAGCAGATCATATGGACTGCTCATTATCATCTTCCTTTACTATTTCTTTTACAACACACTTAGGAGCATCCTTCCAGTCAGTTGCTGACAACGCTCCTATTATTCCTTGATTACTAAACACTCTTCCACGCTGCCCCCCACTTCCATATCGCATAAAACAAGAATTTTAGGCGGGTCTTTGTAATGGGTACGTTTTATAGTCATTGATACCCCCCCCGTTCCAAGCAATTCTTGATTCTGATGAATAGTGTCAGTAGTCTTAGGAAGAACTCTTCCCAATATTATTGGATCGGTAGAGTCATTTATCTTTTGATTCAACTGTTATCACTCCTGTCATTGACTGGTTCCCAAATCCCTTGAAGTCTCTCGCCATAAGGGTAGAGCAAAACTCAACAAATTTCTCAAACTTCGTCCCCTTGCAACTCAATAACACCGGTACCGTCTTGCCTGAAATTCGAGATTCCGGCATCGTATCTTGCCTTGATACAGTTTGCTCGGTCGATTGCTCTTGGAGCGTTAAGTGTGAGGTCGATTGGGAGTTGCAACTGCCCCCCCCATTACACTCTACTAACAAGTTATCTTTCTGAACTGTTGAAATTGTGTTTGTCATACCATCATTTCTCAAAACGGGTTCTCGATATTCATTGAAACCATGCTTTATTTCATGTGACTCATATGCTTTTCTCAGCGACTTACCCTGTTCGGTGCGCTGCATTTTAAACACATACTGTCCTTTTGAACAGTAGTCAATGCGTTTGCGACACTTTCGGTTCTTACTTCAATATTCTGCTCAGTAGAATTATCATCTGTATATCTACCTCTTGAAGCAACAGGATATGTTTCCTCGGACAATGTTCCATTTTCTATAAGCTCATCTATTAGCTTATCTGCCTTGTCATTGTTTATGTAATACTTTTCATCTACTACATCATCAAGAACATCTTTAAGTCTAAGACCATTATCGAAAGGCTTTGGAAAAGTCATTTTACCTGTGTCTATATCCTTACGAATACAGATTGCAAAGACTCTTTCACGATTCTGAGGAATACCGCAATTCTTAGCGTTGAGGATTTCCCAATAAGTTGTATACCCAAGTTCATCAAGAACGTTGACTAACCTATCAAATTCCTGTTTAAACTTTTTGCCTACAAGATTCTTCACATTCTCGAACATAATATACTTAGGAGCTTCATTCTTGGCGATTGAATTTCTAAGAAGTCTTATCTGCTGCCAAACAAGAGAACTTCTTGTTCCACTATTTTCTTCAAACCCCTTCAAATTGCCCGCGACAGATATGTCTTGGCAACAAAACGAAACTGTCCACAGATCAGCATATGGTAATTCTTCAATGCCGCTTATATCTCCAAGATTGTTTGACAACTTCATGGCAAGCCAACACTTTTCAAGGTATTTGCTTTTGCTTCTTGCTTTCTTATTCCAATCATAAGGCTTGTTATTCTTGAAATCATACCCTATCTTTCTATCAAGCAAATCCTGTGCCATTCGCTCCCTACTTGGGTAGTCTGAATAACTCTCAATCATTTCATTGGTCAAACCGTTATGAATAGCTGCATATGAAACCATTACATCTTTGTCAATATCAGAAGTACACGCTACTGTCACATCAAAAAGATTGGTGTCTCTGATGCCTCTAACCTGATTTCCTATACCACTGAACAGTTCGTTAACCGATAACTTAACTCTTTCCAACTTTCAATCTATCCTTTCTATACTTACAATATTTCCACTCAAATAATCTACTGCACCACAGCTACCGCTTATAGTAACCGCACTCGGAAGATATTCTGTTTGTACTATAAATTCAACCACGTTACAGCCATTTCCTGCGTAATGATACCAAGAGTGAACGCCGTCATAAAACACCGCATCAGTTCCTTTGACATCGCTCATAATAGCCGTATATGTATTTTCCTCGTCAGTTATAATTATGAATCTATCACCGATCTCACCGTAGACAGTTCCAAGAGCCACGCAATAATCATCGCCTATTCTACGGAAACCGTCTGAATCAGTCCACGCATTTTGCTGTAATTCCCACTGTTTGCTTGCTGTGTTGGTTAAAGCTCTAAAGTCCATAAACATATGAAAAGATGTATCTCCACTTGGTATTGGCAAACTTTCACAAGACTCACTTGCGGACTCTACAACCTCAACAGGAACTTCAATAATTGATTCTGCTGTTTCATTGGTAGTGTCAAAAACAACTTCTGTAATATTCTTAACTTGCAGAATTTCGTTTGAATTGGAGTCGGGTTCAGTTACCGCAGATACAGGAAGAGTTTCGTAAACTTCCGTTAAGCTGCTAGAGTTTATCATGTCCGATGTAAAATATGTAACGGGCTTTTCTGGTTGAATACCAATCCTGTTTTTGTAGGTTTCCTTATCCTTTGTATCGGCGATTGCAACAACTGTCACAAAAGCAAAACATAGAATAAGTAACTGACTTATCACTCTACTCTTCATTAGACACCTCAGTTATTTGTTATCCACTGACTAATATCCTGAATAACCTCTTCTTTGATATCGTCCGCAAACATGACTTTAACTTCATCGGAAAGGTCTACGAGAGACATCACCGACATCAGCGAACAAGCAGGAAACTCATAATTGCGTCCCTTTATCATAAGGTTGTCGCCGTACTTTGCTGCTATATCAACGAACTTCTTAATATCCGTATAGTTTTCAATTTTTATCCTTCTATAAATCATTTCACACACTCCTATTCCTTTCAATTATTCTTTTTGCCGCACTATCTAAATCGTATCTATACGGCTCCTTTTTGGGTTCGGGTGTTATGTAATACGTACTCAACTCCTTGCAGTTATCTTCGTAACTCAGAAGCATCATAATGTATTCGTACCGAGCCATATATCTCTGATGTAAATTCTGCTTTAATGTTGATTGCATAAGAAACACCTCATAAATATGTAAAGGGGCGGCTTTCACCACCCCTCTATTAGTTACTTGTTGTCGTCAGGAACCGCGAACTTTATAGCTTCGAGCTTATCCTGAATCTCTGTTATCGCCTTATTGTACTCACGCTTTTCCTTGTCTGTAGTTAAACAAACAAAACCCTTATCCGCGCAAGGCTTGTCACAATCAATCTGGCACTTCTTTAATTTCATAACCGTCACTCCTTTATTTTAGTAAATGTTTCAAGTAATACTGGAACACGCCAAGTATGTAAATCGGAGTATACTTATTATTTGGCATGAAGATGATTTGGAGATTATATTTATGGTTAAAGCTGTGAATCGTCCCAAGAAATGCTTTCTTACCGTACTGAGTCGAGTAGTTCTCGTCCACTATATCAGAGTAATTCGCATTCTCAATAAGTAGATATTTCTTCGTCTCAGGAAAACTCGAAAACTCTTCCTCGATTCGGGAACGTCCAGTAGTGAAGTTACCCGACAGTTCCTCAAGACTTCCTTTTCTCTCGACAAATATATCTTTATCCATGTACAAATCTCGTGGTATTGACAACTCAGGAATGGCTTTGATATAGAAACTATAGTCTCCACATTGCAGAGCTTTGTTTTCGTAAGATATATGATGTTTGTCAAAGTAATCGGTGATGTGAGAATTTTTCTTTTCTCTAGTATCAACTAATATTATCATACTATCAAGAATAACTTTTATCTCCGCATCTGTGTATTTATAACGCTCTAACATTTTATCACCCCCAAATCTTCAATCCAGTATTCTTTCGTATCGGGAATCGGCTCATAATCGCCGTTCACATATCTCATTCTAGGTCTTACTTCGTCTTTATTAACTCTAAAGATAGACCCAACCTTTAGTTTCTTCGACTGATACAATCGCTTTTTCATTCGTACCTCAGATGTAATTCCCTTTGCTAATGAATAGATAGTCAACCTCGGAGCGTGTTTTAGATTCTCCGTCAGGATAACAACTGTCTTTTTCATCGCGGGATTCACATATTCAATGTAACCGAGATACTCAATCTGAGCTTCGAGTATTTCTGACAGGGTTAAATCCTCGTCAGGGATAATCTTACACAAAGCGTTAATCAGCTTATCAGACTGTATCTCGCGGAATTGTTTATTGGTTTCCTTTGAAAACTTAGCAATTATATCGTATGTTAACTTAGAGTGTATGTTCTCTTTGTTGATTTGTTTTCTACCACCATACTCTTTGTATGTGTCGTAAACAGCTAAAAGCTTCTTTCTTTTACCAAACTCAGAGAAGAAATTCAACTTAATTAGTACCCGAGTCTGCCTATCGTCACACGGATTAACCTTTAAGAAGTCCACAAACGAATCGAACTTTTCGTTACGCATAGAGTACAAGATATCCGCCACTTTCTTGTTGACATACTTGATTGAAGCGATACCTTTATATATACACTTCGATTCTTTATCGGGTACATAAGTCGCGCCCGAATATCTAAACTTCGGCGAAACAACTTTGATTCCGAAGTAATCAAGTTCCTTTGTAAGTCGTCGTGTCTTATCTTGATTCGTTCCATAAAGATTCAAACAAACCGTGTAGTATTCCATCGAATAATGTATCTTGAGATAAGCACCATATAGACTGTCGATTGCTACCGCCAGAGCATGAGGTGCGGCGAATCCGTAAGACATACAAGACTGGATGTCAGCGAAAGTCTCGTCGAACTTATCCTCAGACCCAGTGTTGATTATCCACTGTTTCCGCAGTCTTTCAGTTAAGTTGTCGAAATCCTCTTGATGAATCTTCTTCTTACTTATCTTCTTTATAAGCCCGATAGATTCCGCAGGGGATACCCCGAGCCACTCGAAGTATTTCATCAGTGACTCTTGGAATAATATATATCCATTGGTATCTTTCAGTATCTCGTCAAGGTGCTTACTACCAGTAGAGTGTACTTTACGAGCAATAAATTCATCACGATTTGAGTTAAAGAACGGGCGCAGACAAGCGACAAACATGGAGAGTTCTTGCAGGTTTTTGGGTTTATACTCCTGAATGAGTCCTGTCGCCCACTCGCCGTCAACCTGATTAAGTGTCGCCGTCATACCGAGTTCGTACATACTCCAGACTTTATCATCTGATTGCTGTTCAATTTCTTGAATCGTCATAATAGGAATACCTATCATTTTGAACGTGTCCGAGATTAACTTCCAACAAGAAACAATAAGGAAATCATCTTTAAGGAGCTTATATTCATCGGCTTCAACTGATGTAACCATAACGCAAAGGGCTTCGCCGATACGAACTACACCGTATTCTTCGCGTAAATCCTTGTTGTCAAGAACAAACGCACACGCATGGGGCGAAGCAGAGACTATACTGCCGACAAATCTCTTTGCTTTATCAATATACGATTTCCACTTCTTATCCTCTGCGTAACTTTCAAGGTCTTTAGCTACTTCATTGTATTCATCATATGGGATTTGAGCCGATCTACATATGTTACGAAACGCTTCCGATAACTGCATGGAACCGTAGGCAACCATAGGATAACAGCTATGTTGTCCTAGTAATTCTCTACTAGCCGCCGCAAACGGCTCTTGGTCTACAATATTAAAATCAATCATTAACACCCTCGGTTTCCCGATATTTATTAGGGGATTAGACTATATCATCAACTCAGTGAGTTGTGTGGTACTTCGATTTAAAGGGTTTTCACCTAGCGAGGAATTTCACCTCGCCCCTACTTCTATTGTGGAGTTTCACCACCAAAGGAATAGTCGTTGAACTAAAACCAAAATGATCTCAGCACAGGATTGCCATATCTTTCGATGAAGGTTTCCCTGTTAGCTTATCTTTTCATCACCATTTCCTGTGATTACTATTCGTAAGATAAACACCCCAGATGTCTGGGTTCACCACATACGCATCATACGTCGCCGTATAATGGGACAATGATTTATCAGGTAATGCTCTATTTTCCAAGAGTCTTGCTGTAGACATAAATCTATCAGGATACATTACAACAGGAGCGTTGAGTCTATCAAGCTGTGTCATTCCAAGGATTCTGTTTGTATAGAACGAACCACAACTTCCTCGTCCCGTTCTGGTAAGGACACCGCCATATTTGTTAACCGCCAAATCAACTATCTTTTCATTAAGCAAAAAATAATCAACCGAACGAACCTCTGCGGTCTTTTCGATAATATCCATCTCATATTTGATTTCCTTTATGTATTCGGGAATTCTTTCCTTGGGGATACTATCACTTTCTTTTACCTTGGCAAATGCCTTATTGATGTGTCTCTTTAACTCAGTTATCTTTTCTTCTGTAGTCAAATCAGGATATATCGTCGGCATCTTTATCTCTTTGTCGAGGTAAATATCTTCGCAATCCAAGAACAACATTGTATTGTCAATCGCTTCGATTATTTGCTCTTCGCTCAAAACTCCTTGTTTTTTGAACCGCTGAACCATCGTGTCGTAATCAGGATAGTCAAGAATAAACTCCTCTTCATCGGGATAACTAATACCCTTACCTTTAAGATATTCGTCTCTCTCCGCCGACTGCTCTGGATAAATGTAATGACTATCGTTAGCAGCTACCAGTCTGTAGCCCGCCTTTCGTAAAGCCAAACACTTTTTGTTAATCTCTCGCTGAGTATCGTTATCGTGAGACTGAACTTCAAGCAACATATTCTTGCCAAAGTGATTAGCTAACGGTGAAAAGAGATTCTCGAAGCTATCCTCGTCTTTAAGTAACCCCGCCACACAAGCTGTCGTCAGGTAATAATCTTCGGGTTCGAGGTTAAGCAAATCCTCAATGAAGATTCGTGGTTTATAATAAAACCCTTCTTCACTCGCCCTTGACGTAACAAGATTAAGTTTCTTTCTCGCTTGATTGGTTCGGGGGACTATTATAATATGGTAGTTACGGTTATCTTTCTCTAGTGGATCAGGGACTATATACCCCTCGATTCCGTAAATACACCGCAAACCATACTTATCACACAATGTCTTTGCTTCAAATATGTCTCCGCCAGTACCGTGATTGGTGGTGAAGTACGCCGAATGTCCAAGTTCTTTTGCTCTTAGTATATATTCTTCCGCTTTGATGTGTGTATCGGGTGTCATAATACTCGACACATGGTCGTGCTTATGATAATTTGCGTATTCTTTTCCCACCTATATCACCACCTTAACATTCATTTCTGAAATCACATAGCATCGAACACATGAAGTAATTTTTGTTCTTAGCGAATGATTCTTCATTGTAAATCTTATCAATAACACCTAACCCCCAAGTCTTTGCATCTTCAAGTATCTCAGGAGTAATAGGCATCTTATATATCTTTCCGCCACGTATGAAGTTCCAGCCGATGTATTTCGGCTTATACTTTTGAAGTTGAAGAACTCCGATGGTATACAACCCGAGCTGTCTCTGATACCCGAGCATTACCTTCTCTTTAGATTTCTTTATCGTTCCCTTTTGAGAGACCGGATATTCCGAAGTCTTATGGTCGAGAATAACAACGTCTCCGTTTTCATCTTCGTACATGAAGTCTATGATACCGCGAAATTTATGCTTGCCGAGGTTAAATTCAATATTCTCTTCAACATAAATCGGCTTCATTTTCTCCAAATCAATATTCACGTTAGAAAAATAATCGTAGCCGTAATCATACAGCTTGTCTAACGGATCGTTCTTTCCTATACTAAAAGAATTAATCTCGTCAAAGAATGTATCCTCGTAAACTTTAAGTAGTTCGTCTCTTGCGTAGATACCTTTCTCGTATTTCTCTAGTAGAGAGTGACAGAAAGTACCAAAATCGCCGTATGCGTTACCCACTCTTTCGGTATTTCCATCTATGTATTTCTTATACCAAGCACAAGGACAATCCTCAAACATCTTTAGATTGCTATAGCTCCAACGTAACCCATCTAACAAAAAACTATACCCGTTAATCTTACCTCACCGCCTTCATATTATTATATAGTTGTTCCCACACTTCTCTTCCTTTGTCTACAGGAGCGTTCTTTTCATCTGGAGTACCAAGCAGATTACCAACGTCATTAATGTAGTACACATTCGTAAACCTTGATAACATTTTGACTCCCTTATCATAAAAATCTGACAGCGATTTGTCTTTATCAAACGCTATCACAACGTTACATTTCAATGAAATAAGAAGTTTAATTTGCTCTTTTGTGAGCCTACAAGTTTCAGCGGAAACCACATTATGATAACCGTAACCCTCAGCCTTCATACAGCTCTTTATACCCTCGAAAATTATAACTTCGTTCTTTTGCCGTATTGCTTCTCTGGTTAAGTGAAGACCTTGCAGATAATCCATACACCCCACTTTAAAATAGTTGATGTACTTTGGAATCTTTAAAGTCTTATAGTCCTCATATAATGTACGTCCTTTGATGTTAATAAGCTGATTGTCATTGCTATACACAGGGTAGATTATCCTGTTCTTTTTATTGTCTAGCTTTATCTCGTATCGCCCAAACATCTCAGGTTTAATTCCTTCATTAACCCACGACTCGTCAATGTAGTCAGCGTAAGCATTATAAATTTGCCTGTCGATCACCTTGTGTTCACCGTCAGAGTAACTTATCTTCTTGTTAATTTGTCTCATGACATCGAGAGTTTCCGACTTTTCAAACGTATCAATCTCGACCCCTGCAAGTCTACTTGCTTTTTCGACCGCTTCTGCAAAACTCAAACCTTCTTTTTTCATCATGAATGTGAAGATGTTACCGCCACAATTACAACCAAAACAATGATAATATCCCTCTTTTGGATTCACTGCAAATGACGGCGTATCCTCATTGTGGAACGGACATAAACCGAATAGATTACCTTGACGTGGTTTCAAATCCACGTACTGAGATATGTAATCTTCAAGTGAGATACTCTCCTTGATTCTATTCAATGCCCCTTGGTCGTAAGATTTTCTCATGTTTAGTAGCTACCTTCCGTTTTAGAATGTTGTACCGCCGTTTCGTCAATTCTCATAACGTCGCCCACGAAATTGAAGTCAATGTAATCATCGTCGGGCATCTGATCGCCGAGACGATTAAGGTTGACCGACAATTTAAAGTTACCACATTCTGTACCATCAACTGCAATCTGTTCCGCATTTTTGTTCTGCCATAGGAGACTCGCACTACAATAACGCTCTATCTTATCGGAGTCTGCAACTTCCATGTTTCTATTGAGCTGACAAGCTGCAAGTACTGCTAAGTCAAGGTCGCCGGCTATGTTATTCTTCAAGAAGTCACATTTGCTACCAAGTTCATTGTATTGCGCCGAAGAATCTGTAGTGTTTGACTTCATGTAATCGTATATAACAAACTGTAAATCCATCTTGTACTTCAAGATATTACATGTCGCGTATATCTTATCGTTGGTAAACTGCGGGTCATAGATGTGTACGAAAGGAACTTTCTTTATCCATTCCTTTGCTTCACTTAATTTCTTAGCTTCCTCTTTAGAATAAAGCCCGCTCTTAATATCTCGTATTTTTACACCAGATACGTTAGCAAGCATACGCTCAAAGAACAATCTGTCTGCCATCTCCGTATCGAAGTATACTGTAGGTATACCCATCTTAATCTTGTGAATGGCTTCATTCATCATCCATGCCGACTTACCCTTCTTCATTCTAGCTTTCAGAAGAATAAGTTCAGTAGGCTCATATGTAAAGTAATTATTCAGCTTTTCAAACTTAGATGGGATACCATATAGACCATCCTCAGATCGCCGACTTTCAATCTCACCCCAGAGCTGGTCAACTTTATCACCGAACATTTCAACCGTTTCATCAACCACAAACTCCTCAGTTAATTTAGAGAGTTTAGAATATGTAGTTGCACTTAACTGCGACAAGTCAACATCATCACCGCAAGTATTCTGTAGCTTCCGCATTAAGTCACTATATGAACGCTTAAATGCCAGAGTTTTTACCTCTCTAGCAAGCGCTTTATATTCGTCAACCGTATGTCTCGCTGATTCGGAACACAGACTAATGTATTCACTCATATTACCTAAGTCATACTTGTCCATAATTCGTCTCACCGATGCGTTCGAGTTAATCATATTCGTGAGATTTACAGCGTCTATATTGTCGATTCCACTCTTATAAAGTTCGTTAATCGCCCAATAGATACACTGATTATCTTCTCTGTAAAAATACCTCGGTTTAAGAGGTGTACCCTGAAAGATAAATTCAGGGTGGGTTACTAGCGTGGAGATTGTTGCGGCTTCGGCTAAGTCATCGTTGAGTTTCGATATTGCCAAACTAACCAACCCCTTTCTTAGAATATATCTGCAAATCCTTTATTATTCGACGGCTTATATTCAACCTTAGTCTCCTCTTTAACTTTGACTTCTTTCGTATCGAAGTCCTTAACCGTCGATTCAAGATGCTTTTTGTATTCGTGTTGCACCTTTTTATTTGTTATTATGTAATGTAGAGACAGAGGAGAGTTAATCCTACGCCCCGATTCGTGGGTATACTTTAAATCAAAAAGGAGTTCCTTTGCTGGAACCCCCTTCTTAAATATAATATTATTGATAACACTACGAAGCTGTGATATCGTCACCCTATCATCCACATTACTACAGTAGTAATCAACTATTTGGTTTATCGTATCTCGTTCGGCGGCACATTCGGGGTGATAATAAGTTCCCCGACCACCTTGAACCATTTGATCTGGTGGAAACAAATCATCTTTATGTCTGCAATGTGTGTATCTGCACTTAACGAGTTTCTGACTTGCCATATTAATCACCTCTATAATAGTCAAGAATTTTCTGTGTTATGTAAAGCTGACCTTTGCCCGTAATAAGAGTCTTAGTCATCGGCTTCCCGTTCCTCAGGTATTCCACCACTGTAAAATACCCCTGATTTATGTACTGCTGATAAGGTTCGTTGTTGGGACGAAGCCACTTGAATTTTCTTGCTAAATCGAACAGCTTATTTCTACCCATAGGAATGTCGTGGTCTTTTATTATCTTAGCCATCGCAGAGAAGTCAATGCAATCAGAATCCTTAGCTACACTTACTTGTTCCGCAAATGCCACCATCGGAGCATCTTTCTCGACTTTCATCTCCAATGCCCTCTTCTCTTCGTATTCCTCAGCCCAACGTCTCGCTCTAGCAGCGGGGTCTTCAATAGTATAGCTATCGGGTTTAGTTGCTATTGAATATGTGCCATTCTTACGAAGAGTAGGAAGAACCTCTGATGTAACCCACTTCTTAAACTTTTTTGCATCGGGAAGTTTGCTACCGAAGATTAAAGAGTAGACTCCTGACTCATTAATAAATACAGGTTTTTGAGGTCTACCGATGGAGTCACGAATCGTTACCCCATCTCTTTTGTCGTCTGAATCAATATGGTCAAGTATTGCCTTTCTCGGATTACTATACCCTAGAGCTACCGCTACGTCCTTACCAACAATCCAAGGTTCGCCATCTATATTAACTCCTCGCATATTACCCAACTCTTCGTTTATAAATACCTGAATATCATTCATCAGAATCCTCCTTGCTCTCGATCAAATACGTCGCTTCCAAATCAGCCTCATGCAAGGCAACTATCAGCGGATAAAGTTCCATAGCCTTTCCAAGATAAACATAATTCTCTCGTGGTTCGCTAAATCCCATGTGCCAACGAATCGCATACATCTCCTCGGCTGTCAGCTTGATAAAGTGCTGAGTCATCATTGCGCTCTTCTCACCATGACCGTAAGGACTCTTATCGTTGGTTATGTAAAAAGGATACTGTTCCCACTTACCTGCATCGTTCTTACGATTTCGCATCTCGACATCATAGAAGTTAACCTTACATAAATCGTGACACAGAGCTACGATTGCAATAGTAGAATCGGCGTAACCGTAATCCTTCCAAGTAGGAGTCTCCATCTTCGCCTTCAACATATCATAAACATTGAGCGAGTGAGCAAGAAGTCCACCCTCGTATGATGAATGGAAGCGGGTGCTTGCGGGAGCCGTGTAGAAATCTGTAGTATGCAGATACTCAATCAGCTTACCTACACCGTCACGCTGAACACTAATCAGCAGTGAGTCAAATCTTTCTTCGAGTTCTTTTCTTTTCTCTTCTGTCATAATCAATTAACACCTCTGTAATATTCGTAAAAAAATATGCGAGACTTTCTCGCATTTAATACCCCCAATCGGACTCGAACCGATACTCTTACGAAGCGGTACTTGAAGCCGCCGTGTCTTCCTATTCCACCATGAGGGCATATGCTCCCTGCGAGACTCGAACTCGCAAATGAACGGGACTTAAAACCGATGTGTATGCCAATTCCACCAAGGGAGCGAATGCTCGTCTTTTCGAGCTGTCATCTTGTCTTTCCAAGAAGTCAGACGCTAAATGTATGCTTTTTTAACATAAAGCAATGCAACAGATTGGACTCGAACCAACAACTTGCTATACTTGTTTTTAAGGGGTACCCGCTGCTTTCCCGTTAAGCTACTGTTGCAAAAAATCGGAGCAGCGGGACTTGAACCCGCAGCCTCGACATCCCAAATGTCGCCGTCTACCAAATTGACGTATGCCCCGAAATAATTACATTTTAAACAACTCCTTTACATAGATTTATGAAAAGGAAAAGTAAACTTACATGCGTGATGCAACCCGACTCGATGCCCGCCGTCTACTATTCTTCGACGGCGGAGTCGAATCGTCTAGGAGGTGTTCACGCAAACTTCGGCTAAAGGACTCGAACCTTTTCCTAGAGTGCCAAAAACTCTTGTTCTACCAATAAACTAAGCCGAAATAAATGCCCGTCTTTCCGGGCTGTCAGATTTCATCAATCGTGACCGTAGTATCCAAAGATATGGACTAGGTCTCCACTCTCTGTAGTGTATTCCTCACTGAAAGTACAGTAATCTTTAAACCAACTACACTCAATTACATCTTCAAAATCACAATAACGGTCTCCGTTAGGTTTAGTTTCGTCGGTAACTTCGATAAGTCTATCACTCCAATAATCGTAAACTAACTCACCGAGTTGCCACTTCCTCCACTCCTCGTCGTTACAGATAACCATGGAGTGAACGGAGCTGCTATTTGTCTCAAATACACCACGTCTTATAGTTCTCTTCATCATAATCTCCTGTTATATTATATTAGAACGGAACTTCATCGTCGTCGTCAACCTCGACCTCTACCTTCTTAGTAGATTTCTTAGTTGTCTTCTTTGTGGACTTCTTATCTTCCTTAGCCGCGCCGTTGCTAGAACCGAGCTTTTCAAACTCGAATATCTTTACGCTAGGATAAGAACGTCTCTCTCCATCAGCATTAGTGTACGGCTCGTTAGCTACGCCACCAGAAGTTACGTGAATCCTGTCCTTGTCGGTCAGTTCCTTAGCAGCGTCCTTTGCTTTACCGAGGAACACTGCCTTCCAATAGGAGTTCACAAAGTTGCCATCCTGATCCTTGCGTCCTGTACTAAAGTCAGCCTTTACGTAGTTACCCTTGTCCTCAACCTTGAAAACAGAGCCATAAGAATTGTTAAAATTAATCATGTGTCATCTCTCCTTGTATCAATCGTCGTAATCATCATCTATGTCGTCTTCATCTTCTTCATATGATAATATCCACGTTGCGCCGTGGTCGTTTAGTGTAAAAGAAATCTCTTTTAGGGTTGTCTCGTTATTGTCATTCTCAGGTATAACCATACTTACACATCCTTTATTACTTCTTACTCTTTTTGAGCTTCATCAGTTCCTTGTAAATCTCATTCGCTGTATCAATATCCTCAATCTTTCGAGGGTCATGAGACTCTATGTACTTATCAAGCAGATCGCCAACAGCCTGTTTCTTGGCGTCGCTGATGTTGGATATCTCCACCGCCAGCTTGAAGTTAGCGTCGTTGACTTCCTGTAGTTGTGCCACAGCTTCGGGCAAATCTTCGTCTGAAAACAAATACGAACCCAAACCCAATCTAGCAATACATTTGGTAAGACTTCTCTGTACTGTTTTGTTTACTAACATGGAATCTACATTGTCGTATGGCACAGATTTGTTTTTGAAGTCCATACAAGGTAAGTATTCTGTAACCGTATGCTGTTTTGTTTCTCCACCTTCTTCCCACACTATCGTTATGGATGTTTTTACATGACACCCAACAGGGTCTTTCCAAACAAGCATACCTTCTTCTGTCTCATACACAGTTGAGTATGAAAGAGGATATCTTTTCTTTAATTCCTGCCACGCCCACATCCAAGGTAAATACCGTAAACCATTTTTTTCTTCAACGTGGTCGTTAACGTCCACCGAACTTAATTCTTCAAACCAACTACGCATTATGAAGCCTCCTTCTTTTCTTTATCAATCAATCTTCCATCTTTATAATACTCATCATTATAAAAAGCAAAATGTAAGCCACCAGTATGAATTCTATGCCCATGACAAACCAAAGAAACTTTACTTGGCAAAACTCCGTTTTCAGCAGCAGCTTCGTTGACCGTATCATATACTATCCCCGTATCTAAACATATAACTCGTTTAGAATTAGCATTATCTTTTCCGCTATACCAAGTTTTATTCTGTTTCATTTTTTCGATAGCCTCTGGGGTTTTAGAAGCCTCCACCATCTTTCTTTGATGTTCAGGATCATTCTTTTTTCCATATCTTGGGTTATTTTTTCCTTTAAAATCTGCATGGTTTTCACTCATTTTTCTTCTTGTCTCTTCGGAAATAATACGACCTTTCATTATCTCACTCATTTTACGTTTAGTTTCTTCGCTAACAACCCTACCTTTTCTTGCTTCGCTCATTTTACGCCTTGTCTCTAAAGTATGATGTTGTCCAAACCAAGGGTTATCTTTGCCACAATAACCTTGACCACCGGGAGTTAAATTATACCCATATCTTTCATCTTGTGTATTGTACTTCTTTATTAATTCTACCTCTTTCTGTTTAGCCTCATCTTCCGATAGGTTTTCATACAATACGGTGTGACTAAATCCGTCCCATCCGTATTTTTCAATTGCCCGAAAAAAGTATGGACAGCTCTTATACCCCTTACCACTTCTCCATCTTTCATTCAGCTTTTAGCAAGTTATCCCTATGTACTTTTTCTGATTGCTGAGATTCTTATGGCAATACACAACCCATTGTTTTTCATTTTCCGTTAAGCATCATTCCTTTCTTTCAGATATAACAAAAGGAGCCGCCCCGAATGAGACGACTCCTCGTTACCAATATTATGTTGTTATGTTATGTTTCGCCAAATTTGATAATTGTCATGGTAGATTCTGTATCTACTCGTAAGTTTTCCAAAATATTCCTCGTAAAGCACCTTGAAGTCAGAAAAATCACCCCTAAAACTTTCACCTTTTCGAGCCTTAATCCACGAATAAAAGCCCGATTCTATTAGGCGGCTACTGTTGAGGTTTTTGTTGACCTTATTAAAGTCACTCCGAGCGAATATCTTGTCAATGAACGCCGTGGCTACCATCGGTGATTTACTTGTAGTAGCTTCGGCACGAATGAGATAACCGTTGTTCTGCAAAGGTCTGTTCCGCGATTCACTACTCGTGTATTGTTGATTCGTCGAAACCGCAAATGTCATAACCTTACATAGTCGCAAGGTTTCCATGAAGTATTCGGGTATGTTCTCTCTAAATACCCCACCATCAGGATATAAGACACAAGGTAAGGTATCAGAGACTTGTTCCTTTTTAACACTAGGAATGTCATTTTTATTAATACCATAATAAAGTAAAATCAAACACGCTTTACGCATAACATCTAATGTACGTTCTTCGTCTGGTAAAAAAACCGAATCTAAAATTGTTCGTAACTCAGATTCATTGGCTACAATATGTTGTCGTAAATTCTCAGTAATAAAGTGAACCGCCTCGATGACAGGCGGCTGCTTTCCGTGAAACGAATAATAATCCTTCAATAATCTAGTAAACGCCGCAAACTGTTCAGGTTTACAAAATTCACTTTCTGTAAATGATATTAACATACTCTTCGTAAAGAATAAAAAATCTCTATCAAATAGCTGTTCATAAGCATCAATCCTATGAAGTAGTTCGCTGTATAAATCATAATCATCAGTGTTATTATAACGTTCTAAGAATTTATCTTTAATATTATATCTAGTAATAGACTCAGGCGAAGTGGATAACTTCATAATCAAACCACCTTTCAAAAGTACATCTTAACAATCAAGATAGTTTCATTATAACATTTTTTTACCACAACGTCAATACTCATCTTACGTATAATTTTACAAATTCCGTGTCGGTTCTTATACCTTTGTCGAAAGCTCTCACCACCAAAGGATCAGCAAACACCATAGCGTAAGCAATCTTATCAAGCTGTTCATCACTGAACCGCCCGAGTCGCTTTTTAATTTGCCACTTGTTTATAACCCAAGTTGACTCAGCTTCAACGGTTGAATCTTTTATTAACCCCACAACAGTACCTTTCTTAAAATGAACGTGGGTAGGTTGTTTACTTATTGTTCTTTTTGTAGTGATTGGTAGAACCTTAATAGTAGGGCTAACAGAATTTCCGATATTATTTGAGACAACCACTGCGGGTCTTATACCGCCTTGCTGGTGTCCGATGTTATTAGGTATATCAACCAACACAATATCACCCATCCTATAGGTTCCATCGTCACACATTCAAACCACCTTTCTCAAATCCGTAGGCTTAATAATTCTGTTAAGTATATCAATTCTTTCATATGGATTCAGCGATACCTCTATTAAAGAAGTATCCGCATTTATCTTTGCATTGATCTGACTCTTAACTAATCTTGTCACGTCCTCGATTGTAACTATCCCGATTGTTAAAATATGTAAATAGCAATGGTCAAAATCAAGCACACCGCCAACTCTGGGTACGACTAAAGAAATACTGATGTCGTCTCCCGAAAGCTCGTCTGCATATTCGCCGTAACCAATCTTATCACATATTTCGTATTGTATCTTGAAGTCGAAATCACGCCAATCAAGGGTTGCTAACAGAAAGTCTTCTCCGTTCGTTACCGAACCAAATGATATGTCATTAGCTGTATAATTACTGCCAATAAGTTTCATTTAACCACCCTTTCTTTTGTCAGCCATCTTTCTAATATAATGTACGTCCTAATCTCCTATCGAACTTCTTACCGCCAACTGTCAGCAGTTCGTTGTTCTCATTAAATGTGCATTTACTAATGTTCCACGAGTTCTTGTCGTAGTATCGTATCCCCTCTTTTTCTAACTGTAACTTAGTTAATCTATTTATTTCGGGTTGATACTTATGAGCTTCTTTGATTCTGTTACCTTGCGGGTCTAACCCACCAGCAAACATACTAAAGTAATGATACTGTTTTTCTAAATCTGTACCATCGTATGTTTCATGCCATTCTCTTCGGTATTTAGCTCTGCTCGCCTTATCGTTAGCTCGCCAAGCGGCTCCCGCACTTACTGTTAAAATGAATCCTATTAATCCAAACATGCAAACCCCCTTAAATGTTCCACTTTTGGACGAGGGTTCCCTTATCATCGAGTTACCGCTCGTCTCAAACAGTGGAAATCTCTACGTTTTAGCTACCTCTCGGTTTCACGAGGAATGAAAAAACGTTAACTTTTTGCGATTATTTTTGACTGACTACATGATACATCATAAATTAGAACTTGTCAACCCCGAAGTTCACATTCAAGAATAACTTCTACGTATTGAACAAAACGAAGTTCACTTTTTCGTATATCATTATAAACCGAAGTTCACATTCTAATTAATAGTCGTATTCTTCATCTTCATCATCGTAATCATCTTCATCGCAATCATCATCGTCGTCATAATCGAAACCGAGTTCCGCCACTCGTCTATTTGCTTCCTCTCGTGATATCCCCGGAGTATTAAGTATCTCCTCGATAGCATCAAGCCTTGCGAGCGTCTCATTAAATGACTCAATTATGGGCTTCATTTCTGGGGTACAATTCGTTGTGTCTATCATGTACATCTCACCTTTCGTATGTCTCAGTTACCGTTCCGTCTTCGTAAAACTCGTTGATTTTAAGCCAGCCATTCTTGCGTTGACCTGCCGCACTGATTTGGTGCGTCAGCTTATCATCATCGTCAACGTGTGTTGCAAGTGTATTCCTCGCTGCGGAATAACCTAATGCTTCTGCTACATCTTTGCCTACTAACCAAGGTTCGTCATCTATCATCAAAGTTCCAACAAATCCGAACCGTTCGTTGTTAAACACTTGAATTTCTTCCATTCACACCATCCTTTCGTCATAGCTCTTTGTCTTCTTCGTGTGTGAACTTGTAACTGTAATCATCGTTACACATCTCCATAGCTATATTGCTCTCGTTAATTAGGTTTGCTTCTTTCATTGATTTAAATACTTGATATTCGTCGCCATCTACAACGACGATATACTTCGGGTTACGGATAAACTCTTCAAGAGAAACATCTTTCTTGTTTAAGAACCGCCTAAGAAGATTACAACTCTCGTGGTCAATATATCCCCATTCTGCGTCTCTTAGGTCTTCTGGATAATCAACACCGGTACAGCCTTCAAATACCGAAGCAACAACGGAATCGAATGATCGCATACGCTCATTTAACTCATCGTCAGGTTTGCCATTATCATCTACGTGTTCCTCTGCCTCATACCCGAATAATGAAGCATAAGCATATTTTATTTTATCATACGCTGTACTGAGGACATCGAATGGAGAGCGACCAAATTCTATATCACTGTGCCAGAAACTAATCTTATCGTGACACGGAGACTTCCATACATAGAAATAATCTTCCATAGATACATTATTAATGTTATTGTTTGTCACTACAATACTGTGCATCGAGGATGAATTAGTCTCGAATACACCTCTGCGAATTACCCTCTTCATTACGATTCCTCCTTTATTCTCTTGAACATATCGTCTATATTGTTAAGCATCTTGTATCTCTTGGTGAGTACTGCCACCGAATTCTTAGCAAACGTCTCAGTCACCATATCAATATACATAGTAAACTGTCCATCGTCGCCCATATAGAACTGATTCCATTCTTCCTCTGACATCAAGTCTTTTACATTAAGCTGTTCAATAGCTAAGTTGTCGAAACTAATCACTTCAAATCTTGGTATAAAACTTCTCAGGTATACTTTTAAATTTGTCTGATTGGCTTCGATATAAGCATTTGCTTCTCGCTTGTAATTCTCCCCTCGGCGGAACTCTTTGTACCCAAGGATTAAAACCTTTAGTCCATTATCAGCAAGCTGTTCTATCTGAGAATATGTCACTATGCCATTGATTACGTGAATAACTGCGTTTGGGTACTGTTTAATTGCCTTGATGAACTCCTGATCCGTGTTGACCAAAGACACACCTAATCCATAGATTAGCCCTCTGTCAATAAGTTCCTTAATCATTTTCTGATTCCGCATAAAGTGAATCTGGTTGATTGTCAAATTCGCAATTATATTCTTGCTCTTTAACTTTGTAAGAAACGGCACAAGGTCGGGATGAGCCAAAGCGTTTCCGCCGCCTATAGCCAACTCCGTAAACGGTCTTAACGTATCAATAAACTTCGCGTTCATTATGTCGCCGTGTTTGCCGCCCTCATAACTATTCTCGTGACACATCGGACACCCAATGTCACACTGGTTAGTTATCTTGATATCAATGTTTTCAGGAAACTCAGAGACGAAGAAATCATCTTCTGTTTCTCTTATCTTTGTGCCATCATCATAGATGGATACATTATAATTTCCGTTCTTATAAGACCCAAGTAGTTTCATGTTGCACTCCTTTTTATTTCCATGTTTAACGCTGTTTTAAGATCACTATCTTCTACATAGAAGCAATCATACTCATTAGTAAGATTAAAGATCAACTGTCCCAATCTCCAATCAGGATATTGTTTCCAAACTTCCCTAAGCAGCTCACAGATTTCGTCTATTCTGTTCGGGTCACGTATTATAATCATTCCTCCCCACTATTATTTTCGATGTAAAGCAAACCTTTAAGCCTCATACACTCTGCATTAAGTTGTTCGTACTCTTTTCAATGTACCCACTCCTTACAATGAAAATCTCGTTTTATTTTATTCACCTATCTCTACCTATATGAAGCAGATGTCCACTACCACAGAAAGGACAAGTATAATGACCATCGAGATAATTCTCTGCCAGCCAAGCACCGCCACAATCCTTACAGCGTTCTTTTGTTGTCCACCAAGTAGTCATATCGTCCGTATCTAAGGTGGTTTCCCCATAATTTACAAATCCATAAATTTTATCATAGGTAATATAATTATATGTCATTTTCATAAGAACTACTCTTTTCTACTCCCTGTATATTGTAATCATTTATTTCTATATACTCCAAGTCCTCCCACCCATCAGAATAAAACCAATTAGTCCAAAGGGAATTACGATAATGTTTAGCCTTTCTTATTTTTGAATTGTACTTGACTATATCTTTATATAATTGGTTTTGTACTGTAATATCCTTGTTTTCTTCAAGTAGCATGATATAAACACTACGCTGATCTTTTGCTTCTTCAACTTCAAATTTTCCGTAAGCGTTTACAATTGCAATAAGAGTTGAGCAAACAGCTATTACTATAATAGATATTATAAAAAAGATAATAGCTAGAGTAACAAAAATATCTTCTGCCCGAAAATGTTCCTTACGTTCCAGTGTTTTACTTATCTTACCAAATACAAAAGCCAGAATAAAAAGTCCTATTCCTATAATACACCAAATCATTTCTTTTCCTCCAATTCCTTATTAAGAACATCGCAAACTTTCTGTGCGATTTCTTCTGACGGGAAATATGCCAGAGTACGATATTCTGCCGAATAGCAAGACATTACCTTGTATATTTTATCCTTAAGGTCACAATATATCACGTACTTATAACTGTAATCGTCAAAATTAGGTACATAGTCAGGACAGAACGTATCATGTAGTCTTTCGAGCTTCAATAAAAGGTTAATTTTATCGGCAACTTCTTTGGCACGTTGCACAGTTTTGAAGTAATTATTCTGTTCAAAATTGTTTGTATCGTCAAAGCAATCTTGACCCTTATCTCTGTCTTCATAAACCCTAGCCGCACCATCAAAATATAGAGAATAATAGTTTTCAAAACTATAAACCCTCTCAAACTTCGGTTCCTGTTCTCTCCGCTGATCCGCAAGCCTGTCCCTTTCTTCCTCTGCTGCTTTCAGTGCAGTTTCCATATTCTTTATTGCTTCACTACCAGTCTTTACAAGTTCTGTAAGCTGTGCGATTCTTTCTTCAAGCTGTTCGATGGTATTCATAATTAGTCCTCCCTTATTTTACATAGAAAACCCACAATACAATTATCTGTATGATGTGTATTATCTGATCTTGACATAGGTTTATGATTAGTTTATTTGCTTTAGCGTTATCAACTACTGCGTGAATAATCCAATTCGACACAAACAGGATTACAAATAAGTATATGTTCATGTTGGAATGATACACCCAAAATAAAGGAACATGAATCATAAATGTCCACGAAAATGCGTGTTCGATCAGAGCTATGATGTAATCATGCTTGTACAATTCTTTAGGTGCATTATCTATCCACCACTGCTTCTGTTTCATTTGTGCCAGTATACCTTGCAAATAATAATCATCTACTATATGCAAGAATACCATTGACAATAGCAGAATTATATCGTTCATTTGTTATCCCCTTCAAATATTATTCTACTCTCAATATAATTCCTATCCTGTGTAAAAATAGGAATCTCGTTGTCAATTATCCAACCGTCATCAGTCTTAACACAACATGATCCACACTTAAATTTGGTCGTCACATTGTTCCAATCCACTCCTTTTTCAGCAAAGAGCATAGCCTGAATTTGACTACAACTCTTTCCTTCAAGCTGTCTGTGAGAAAAGTGTTTCTGACCTAATCCTTGGATAGAATTTCTTATAGCATCTTTCTGTCGCCATATTAAGCAGTTACATACTTCTTCTTTAGGAATATTAAATACACGAGAATCAAATGTAGCCCTGTTTATTTTGGTGTCCGCATATTTAACGTATCTGTTATAATCATCTTGACGGTCTGGCAAAACCTCATCCCCGAAATTATCATTAAGAGGATCAAGACAGCAATCATACAGAGCTTCCTGCACATTCTCGGCAAACTTTTGATTGAATGCCAACGTCGCAAGACTTGCCGATACACTACACATCTTTCTAACATTATTATCAAACCATGCGGCTGTGTTTATCTTTTTATAGTCACACAATACAAGTGTTATTTCGTCGGACTGAGTATATCCAAGTACGCAGTTCTGAATGTTTTCACAAAGATACTTCATTGTATCCTGCATACTCTTACAAAGTATTTCATCATACGGCTTGTCCATTCCTCGTGTAAAGGTGTGGAAATGACAGCCATCCAGTCTGATGATTACAGGAGTTCTGCGTGTTAAATGTGTGCGAGTCACGTCCTCGTAAGTTTTCATTCGGTCGCCGAGACTATCTCTTTTATTATTTTTTACCATAAAGTACCTCCTATTAACAGATTTCCAAAATCAGTCTATCTTCATCAGAACAACTATCCATTATCTCGTCTAATTGCTCCAATGCAATTTCTCGGTCAAATTCGTCTATATTATCATCGTATAATAAAAGTTCTCGAACGGCTATAAAATCATGCTTGCAAACTTTACAAAGACGAATATCACCCCATTCATCACGTATACAATCATGCTCCGGGATTCTCTTATGAAGGAGTAAATTAATGATACATTTTTCAAAACAAGCGTCTGCAAATATCCCAAAAATACACTCGTCAGGTTCGGGATAGTCTTTCTTTATATACAAATTATAATCTGCACTCATTACTCATTTTTTCATCCTTTCTCGTCATACGACGTCATGTCAACGTACTCAAAAGAAACGTCGTTGCCATAGTGTTTCTCTATATCTGATTTGATAAAGTGCATTGAATAAAGCAATGTTTTCATATCACTAATACAGGCTGTGTTATATTTCTTATAGCACGTCCTACAATCCCTTGCTACAATCCTGCACATATTTCCATATGATTGAATATAAAGCTTGATTGTTTCCATAGTCTTATCCTTTCTCCCCGTCATACCGATAGGTCAGCTTGTGATTAGTGATGGCAAGGTGTTACTGTCACATATAACTTGTCTAAATTGTATACAAAATAAACAACTTCTGACGTACAATCGCACCTATTTGTGGGAATTCTACACCCTTTCGGTAATTTCAAACCTCGTTCGGCTAAAAACTGTCTTACAGCTTTAATTCCCCTGACGTACTTTGTCCACCCCTCTCCGTTGATACTATACCATTTCATAAATATCCCTCCGCTAAAACTAATCTTCTGTATATTCGCCCGACAACAAAACGCCGTGTACATATGGTAGTTTTGACGAAACAAACAGCTTTCCGCTTACGTTTGAGTAGAAGCCATCTATTTTATCATGAATATTTCCGATGCCGAATATATCTTTTTTAAGCGTTACGTTTCTCTCGTCTAAACGCTCTAACGAAGTTTTTGATACAGACGTGGTGATGCCATTATCTAATAAGAGTTTGCAACAATCCTCTTCTATCGACAAGACCGTAGCTACACCACCACAGTATACTTTATCATCAACTTTAATTTCCTGCATTTCGATGGGGGAAAGCATAAGACTATTGCATATGATATGTTCTCCTTGAACAACTATCTTGTATATCCCGCCATCCTGCTCGTTTATGACACCAATTATTTGACCTATTTTATTGTTGCAACGCCTAATATTTTCAGTTACGCCAACTGATGCATAAATATCATTGTCAATATTGATGTCTATTTTTACATATTCGCCAACGCAATACCGGCGAAAAGTAGGACAAGTATAATCAAAACCATCTATGCGCCTGAGGTCTTCTCTTGAATATACCCTTCCGTTAATAATATAGTCTTCGTCACTAATCTTCTTAGCTATTACACCTTCGCTTCCATCAGGAAGAATTACGGAGTTACCGACAAAAAAACCGTCGTAACCTTCAAGCATATCCTCAGACCAACACCACCCATTACCATAAAGCTTATAATGCCCGCAAAAAATGTCTACGATAGTATGAGTTTCCCCTGCGAAGTGTGTCATTTCAGACGTTAGACCAGCACGATAAGGAAATCCGCGTTTTAAATTCGGATTAATGGTAACAGTGTCTCCAATTCTATATTTTAAACCCATATTAACCTCCTACTATAAATTCATCTCGCTGTAAAATTCCAGACACGTATGATAATTTCGATTGTACGAACAGTCTGTGACTAATCTCGGCATAATACCCACTCACTTTATCACCAGCATTACCGATTCCAAAAATATCATTTGTCAACGTAACCTCTTTCTCATTCAAAGGCTCTAATGACCGCATCGGAACCGTTGCTATTTTTCCGTTGGCTAATAATAAACCACATAAAGCTTCACCTATTGAGATAACAGTGGCGACACCATCACAATAAACCTTATCACCGACTTTAAATTTTGGTGTCTTTACGGGAACAATCATAAGACTGTTACATAATATATTTATGCCGTCAACACTTATTGTATATTCGCCGCCGTCTATATGTTCGCTATTGATTTTAACCACTTGACCTATTCTGTGATTATAGTATTTTGTTTTTGTACTAACATAAAGTCTACCGTATTGTTCGTTGTCTGTATTAATGGCTATCTTTACAAAATCACCAACCTCATACTTTCTTAAAACAGTCGGGCGAGTATAATCATAGCCGTCTATACGTCCAAGAGATTCTTTTGAGTATAGATGTCCATTAACAAGATATGTTTCGTCAAGAGGGTCTTTACTTGCAATCATACCTTGAGTCCCATCAGGAAGGATGACTACATTACCAAGAAAGAAACCGTCATAACCTTCAAGCATTTCATCAGACCAAAGGAAATGATCTATATTTTCAAGGATGTATCCATTATAGTCGATATTAGTAACCACACAAGTCTCGCCGCGATATTCCATCATATCTTCTGCTAAACCGTGTAAATAAGAGAATCCATATATCAGATTCGGGTTAATAGTAACCACGTCTCCAACCTTATATTTTAATTTCATTGTAACCTCCTGCTATCGTCCATCCATACAATACGTATCTCTTCGGGAAATAACTCACCAGATATAAAGTTCGCAGTTTCAACAACAAACTTACGAATTTCAGGTTGATAATAACCAGATATCACGTCTCCCGCTTTACCAACACCATACACATCTTGGTAAAGCATTGCACTCGCTGGCTTCATAACCATCACATCCCTGATATTCTCAGTAATTGTTTCGTCTGATGTACAACAAGACAAAACACAAGTTTCATCGCTAACTGTTTCGACTGTCAAAATTTTTTCTGATCTCATATGGAGAACCGTATCTCCGGGTTTAGGCGAGACAAAAGAGATTTTCTCTAGCATATATCCAGAATAAGCATTTTCGCTATCAATATCTATAAAATACTTATAACCGATACCGTGTTCTATAATTTTTGCCATCCTGTTATTATTTTCCCTGTGGCTAGAGTTAGTAACAACACCGTTATGCGAATAAGAACCACCATATATTCCGATTGATCTATTTACGCGGACAATAACATAATCTCCCACATTAAAACCTTCCGGAAGAGTTTGTTTGGAATAATCAAAACCCTCTATGTGACCAAGTTGAGACTCGGAATACCAATTACCATCTTCGAGCTGATAAGTACGCTGAGGATCAACCCCTTTACTTTCGGATATGGTTGTTTTTATATCAATAATTACACGTTCTACACCGTTAACTATAACGTGATTGCCTATATAGAACCCAGTGTAACCCTCAAGCGTATCGGGACTCCAAGCCCAACTACCGTCATCAGCACTTAAACGATAAGTCTTGCCAGTACATTCAAGAACCGTCGCTGAACATCCAGCATACCTAACCATCTCTTCTACGACACAACATTCGTAATGAAGTTCATCAGTAATGTTGGGTTTTATTCTAACTCTATCACCTATTTTATATTTCATCTTAACCTCCTTGTATTATTGACTCACACTATGAGAGTCATAATAGCCATAAACCCGAACCCGAGAACCGCAGTAATTACCGCGCCGATTCCTTGTATGGCAAACACTATTGCTCTTTTAAACTTGCTAAATTTAGACTCACAGATGTCATTGGAGACAGGAACGAGCACACACCCGCACTCGTTCGCCCACTCCTCTTCCTTACGCTGTCTATTATCGTTGACTATATGATAAAAGATTAAAGACTTCTCGTCCATGATTGTAACCTCCCATATTATTTTTTATCACTTATCAAGCCACTCGTCTGATGAATAAACCCGGTGCGATACATAACTTGCTGTTTCCGGGATACTTAAATACTGCGTCTACTTGACGCTCAGTCTCAAACTTCGGAACTCTACCCTTGAAGTAGAAAAGTTTCCGCGCCACCTCTCTTTCGTTGTTATCATACTCACAGATTATCACTTCACTGAACTCTCTGTCACGCCAAGAGTAACCGCGCTCTATGATATTAAATCGTCCTACCACATACATGATATCACCTCTCAGTAACTAAAAGAGAATATCTCTTCCAGAAATTCTTCGCGGTTGATTTCCTCGTCTGTCTTGTAGTTGTACATATTTATTCCTCCTTGTATTTTTATATTAAACAGTGTATGTAAACAGTCCAAGCTGTTCTCTTTCCTTATTAACCTCTCTAAGCGTCTCCACCCAAGGTACATCATCGAACTTATTGAACGCATTCGCCGCGCTTGAAAGCACACGAAAGTCTGGATAAAATGCGGGGCTTCTATAATCCATAGCGTCCTTTAACATATCAATTGCCGTTTCAAACGAAGCAACACGATTCAACCCCATCATGAAGTAGTATGTCTCGTCGTCAACTAAATCCTTAACGACCCTCGCAGCTTCGGGAATGTAAGACCAGCGGTGTGCCAGCTCATCGAGATTACTCTTCTTAGGTTTCTTTGTTGCTTCCGACAGATAATAGCGAGCTATCGCACACTTGTAGGTGTTGTCGTCCTTGATATCTCCCTTGCGTACATTAACAAACAGCTTCATAGTTATAATCCTCCATTTTAGATTTGATTGTATCCAGTTTACGTCTTGTAGATACAGACGGTATCATGTAGTATTCCCACCTCTGCTTTGTGCGATATATCAGCTTCTTGGCGAGTCGTCCTTTATCAACCGTGAAAGCATCGTCGATACAGCAACGTCTCACAGTTACCCGAGCATTAATCTTTCGGGCTGTCAACACTCTCCTTTCTCTTCGCCCTCTGTGTCTTTCTCTTGTATTCATATTTTCACCTCTTTTCAACCACAGATAAACCTACCGAGGTTATTTGTGTTAATCATAATACTATCATCATTGTCGTTACGAAGAACATAAATCCCAGAACAAAGACCGTCTTCGCAGACCTTAGTGAGAGAGCTGAGTACTACGTTTTCACGGTAAGACTTTGCAGCTTCGTCGAGAGCAGCAGACAGCTTATCTCTAAAACTCATCGCGTCTTCGAGCGTCTTGAAATGCTCATGTGTTCTTTCGATGTCGGCGGGTTCTATCGTCGTGACAAAACCTGTAGGAGAGAAGAACTTGACAGCATAGAGTTTATATTCTCTGTTGAAACTATCAAAGCTCTCCACAAATAAACCCCACCTATTTGCGGGAGCGTGAACTGTTGCGCCCCAGAATTTAACCGTGTCAGGTTCAAAGTAAAATGAACCTCTCTGATTGCAGATTGCTTTCATTTCTGCAAGACTTCTTTTTAAATTCGACATACATACTCCTCCTTTACAATATGTCTTTCAATTAGTAATTCAACACGATAAACTTCTTTACTTCATCAAGAAAATGCACACATTCTCCGCCGGGATAACGGTATATCGCCGCGTGTTCTTTCCCTATAAGGGGCTGAATCCCAACAAGAACTGCTTCATATCCATCGTTACCTTTTATACGTAACGGATACCCCTCTTTTCTCAATTTTTCAACTACTTTATTATTCATAAATTTCCTCCTTTCGTAGTGATAATGCTCCTAATCGGACTCGAACCGATATGCTTTTCAGCACCAGAACCTAAATCTGGCGTGTCTGCCTATTCCACCATAGGAGCAAAAACGCCCGACTTCACATCGGGCGCTCGTATTATCTAGCTCTCAAACGCTTTCTAGCGTCGGAGAATATCATCTTGTAGTAGTCGAGTTTAACCATTCGCTCTTCATCGTCACAGAACTTTCTTTGACAATCCAGTGCATTAATCAACTCATACAAAGTGTAATCCTTCTTGATACCATTACACTTGTCACAACAAGCTACAAGATTACTTGTTGTATCTTCACCGCCTTTCCCACGAGGTATTACGTGGTCGTAAGTTCGATTACTTGAATCCAACTCACAACCACAATAATAACATCTTTCAGAGGGTATCTGTTCTTTTAGGTCTCTGCTTATGCTTCGACCCATTAGCTAAGGTCGTCCAGTCTGTCAGCGATTTCGTCGAGCAGGTCTCTCAGCTCTTCGATTTCGTCAGCACGGTCATCATCATCATTACTCTGACAACCACTGCAACCGCAACGGCAACCGCCGTCACTATCATCGGAGAGGTTGATACCGAAGATGTCTCTCATGAGACGCTCTATCACAGAAGAATCATCGGGATCAGAAGTTGTCGAGCTGAGATAATCCGCAGAAAGAGATGTCTCGTAATTGTCACCATCGTAGTAGAACGAAGCCTGTATGTCTCCGTCAGACCAAATAATGTAATCACTCACATCATCTGCGGTCAGCACCTTTACAGGGTTGGCGATATAGTCACCAATCTGTGTCGAGTCGATACTGTCGGGAACTCTCAGTACCGCAACGATATCGAAGCCGTCCTTAGACTCGTGAACAAGGTTGTCGTCATATCTTCTCAGATAGCTGAACGAGTTGTTCTCGGTGTAGTATCTGATGATGTCGCCGATGGGAGTATCCTTGTACACGGTAGACACCTTGCCATTTCTGTGGATCAGCAGGTCGCCAGTGATAAGGTCGCCGAGCTTGGGCTTTGCAGAAACCGCATCTCTATCGAAGACTACGGTGCCAGCGTCAAGCATCTTCTCAGGGTTAGCAACGAGGTCACCCACCTTGTTCATGGGAACCTTGGCAGGGTCGATTCTGTACACCTTCATGATGTCCATGTTGGTGTGCTTGTTGTGGGTCAGGTCGGCGTTGAAACGCTTCGCTATGTAAGAGAAGCTATTCTTCTCGCTGTGGTAGCGAATGATATCGCCGATGGGGGTGTTGAGCATTACGGTTCCGGTCTTGCCGTTTCTCAGGGTTACGAGGTCGCCGGTCATCAGGTTAGCAATAGTAAAGTTTTTCATAATTCATTCTCCTTTGAATTTAAAGTCTTAGATTTTTGTTTTCTTCATTTTGGTTATAATTGGTTGGCGTTACTTATGATTTTGGGTGTCTGATGTATCAGTAGATACCGACCTCAGTAAACACCCGAGACTCTATTTCCGATTCGAGGTAACACTCTGTATACTCACAGAATGTAGCAAACTCTAACTCGGTCATAGAGTAATGAAGTTCCATCTGGTCAGGATAGTACAGAATGTCCTTTCCGCCATTCCGTGCAAGGTATTTATCCGTCTTGACAGCGACTTCTACACCATACTCATCATCATATTTAAGGATGTAGACATAGGTGTCTTTATCTATGAAGATATCCCCTATCTGCTCAAAGTAGAAATCATTATAAGGGATAGTTTCATCTCCGTCTATTATCACGAACTCCTCGGTGTTGAAATCAAGGATGTTCTCGGGTACGATAAGTGAACTCTTTCGGGGCATATCAACTCCGTAGAATTCACTAAACCACCTTAACGCATTTTCGTCAATGTGGTCATAAATCGCTTCACGAGCGATGTCAGCGAGATCTTCACGCGATTCGGTTTCGTCATTACTGACATTCGAGTTCTCGTCGTTCTTAGTATAGCCGTCGTTATAGTATGACATATACGGCTTACGATAGTAGCTTCCGTAACCGTAATCATCGTAGACGCTAAAGCTATAATCACTGTTTTTGTACGACTTGTATGTGTACACCTTCTCAATGTACTCAAACGGCTTGTCTACTGGCTTATCTATAAGCATCTTGCCGCGCTCGATGTTGTTCATCATCTCCGATACAACAACATACTCATTGAGATGGTGCTGATTGTAGTAACCACAGGAAAGATTCACAGCCGCTCTATTAATAGCGGGAGCAACTCTCGATATGTCCGAAGCCGAGCCACTTGCGAACACAAAACCTATCTCCTTGTCCGTGATAAACTCTGTAAACTCAGGATTATCACAACTGTAGAATACCGCATCGTTGTTACCCTTGCGGTCATACTCCAGAATCCAGTTGACTTCTGGTGTGATTCCCGAACTTGCAAACTTACCTGCTCCTACAAGACCTATCTCCTCATCTTCTGTAAAGAGAACGTGGCACTTATGTGTCTTGATGGTTTCAAGAACCATGAAGATTCCACATCGGTCATCGCCGCCGATACCTGTTGGCGACATGAGAATGCCGTCATCCGATACACAGATGGACTTAACAGGCTCCTTGTGTACCGTGTCCATATGTGCTATCAGAAGCACAGGGATTTCACCCTCTGCATATATAAACCCGTCCTCAACCTGCGGAGTGTATCCGTTCTTGGTGAGAATCTCGGGGAGCTTTGCCTTTAACTCGTCCTGTGTTGCTTTAAGAATTTCGTAAAAGTTTTTCATGATAAAGTCCTCCTATATTTATGCTATCTGATCTCTACCGACCGACCTGTAGTATGTATGGTCTCCGGTGTTTATCTGGATTACGTACTGCTCAGACGAAGCGTCATATGACAGTACCACGGCTGCTGTTCCTTCGTCGAATCTATCAATTGACATTGTGAGGGTTACTTCCCTTCCGTTGTCAAACACAAGATGGTCTGGTGAGGTTTGTGTTGAATTCGATTCTGTAGCTTCATCTTCTGATTCATCTCTCTCGGGAACACAGTCTTCACAGTACCATTCTCCGTCTACTTCGACCATATTCGCTCTAAGATGAACGTCACCGCATTCGTAGCATGTTTCCGTGCCATGTTCGTAGCAGTCGGGGCAGAGAAGCTCGTCGTCTACAATACTGTAATCGTCACCCATATAAAGCTCACCGCAGTGGTCGCATCTATGAGCGTAGTTCTCTACACAGTAGTCACAGTACCAAGTACCATCTATCTGCTGTGCGTTATCTTCACGAACATATTCCTCACAATGCTCGCAATAAACATAGTAACGTTCTATGCAATCATCGCAGACATAACCGTCTACGTCGTTTACCCAGCGAACATCGCCACTACAGTAATAACAACCACAGTCATCGCAGTAGTAGTAATCGTCGATGCAATCATTGCAGACATCACCGTAGCCCTCTACGTAAGTGCGAGAGTTTTCAGAGAAATACCCTCCGCAATCTTCACAACGGAAGTATGTTCCGTCGTCTTCTCCCTTCTCATAACAAGTTTCGCAGAGATCCTCTTCGGTGTCTTCTATGCAATATCTGTTTGTTTTTCTTTCTACTTTTCCACAGTGGTCGCATACGAAAAAGTTTTCGTCATAACAGTCCTCGCAGTAGAGTTTACCATCTACCTCAATGACTGCGCCGACTATAGGTTCGCCGCACTCTTCACAGATGGGTACCTCGTGATTGCCACGGCAATCCTCGCAGTAGATATGCTTATCGAAGAATATCTTGCCGCAGTCTCTGCACTCGTACCACTTGAGATACCAGTGTCCGTCCTCTTCGTTGAATTTCGCGTCGCTTGTATCAATAAAGCAACGGTGTGTGTTCGGGCAAAAATAATTTATCCTGAATTCTAAATAGGTATTAGAATCGTTCTCACAGTTGTGGCAACGAATCTCTCCAGCGCGGTCGTTTACCGAACCACACTTAACACAATAGGATTCGTGTCCTATATGGAACTGTTCAGGTTCCTTGCCTTCGGGGGTGAATATTCTCTGCCCGAAATTTGTGCATCCGTAGTCTCTATAATGCACACCTGTTGATGTGACATAGGACGCACATGTAGAATCCTCAATTGCAACCTTGTAAAGGTTCTCGATTTTCAGACACTTGCTTATTGTATCGTTTACCCAGTTAGCGAGGAAATCCTCGATAGCAGGGATTCTCGTCTGAGGATACAGGCGAGACTGGAGAATGTCGTTGTTCTCGTTTATGAAGAACATCATGCGATTAATCTTCTTCTGGAGATACGGCTTCTCTGTGCTTTTGGGATTGAGCAGACTAAGAACCATAGACTGCTCGTCCATCATGTACGAGAAAACGCCGTTGGAATAACAGCCGTGGTCTCTTACGAGGTGGCACGACTTCCACGAGTTACCCTCTGACATTCTTAGAAAATCCATAGGGTTTACAGAGAGAGTTATTCTTCTCTGTATCGTGTTATTTGTGAGATAGTCAGAGAGTTCTGCGAAGAGTTTTTCATAATTACTTATACGAGATATACCTGTCTCTGTAAAAAACTTGTTAATCGCTCTACTAGGTTTCATGCCCTTGGCGATATGAAGACCGAGAGCTTTAAACTCAGCGGCTCTTTCTGCCGTAACATCCATAAAGATGTTAAGCTTCATGAGGTCGTAGCAGCGGATCAGTCGCTTATAATCGTTTGAGTATTCGCGTTTATAGATATCAATGATTCCACCAAACACGCCCTCTGCGCTGTCGATAGAGGAAGGGTTAGGTACATCCACTATTGTATTAATGCAGAGGTTTTCTTCGTCCCAATACTCAGACTTGCTGAGTAAAGAAACTAACTTTTTCTTATTCTCCTCGGCTATTTTCGCTATCTTGTTGATAACGTTTGACGAGAAGGGGATGTAGCAGGAGTCTATATAAGACTCCATCTCATTCTGAAAAGGAGCGGGTTCTTTAACCTCTTCATCATCTTCGTCGGCGTTGAGATATTCGAGATTAGGCACCGGTTTGCCTGTGAAGGATTCTCCCAGAAAAGGGATATCCTTGATTTCCCCTGTTTCCATATTTATCGCAGATATAATAGAACTATCATCGAGATATTCATAATTCTCGACGATTTTATATGAAGTTCCGTTATACACAAACCGCTGTCCCTTATTAAGAGCGGGCTTGATGTAGGACAGCTCAATTGTACCCAAATCGGGGGAATAAGCCACGCCGTCAGACTCCTTGACCTCGTGGATACGGGTCAAAACGTTATTGTAACGATAAATTTTGTTTATAAGAATTTCCATGATTATACCTCCGTGTATTCGCCCTCATAGAGCGCTCCTATTATCGGTGCTACTGTTTGTGTTACAACTCTCTGACTGATAGCACCTCTGTATGCAGTCAGAGTTGTGTCTTTTTCGCCGATACCAAAAACGTCGGCGTTTAGCTTTATTTTCACTTCTTCTGTCTTCTCATAGTGAGGGAGAAGACATTCTTCTGTTATCGGCAGAAGTAAATCTGTCGAATAAGTTAAAGCCATTGCGGTTTCGCCGCATTTGAACAGCTCATTATTCCCATTAACGGGGTCTAACATAGGTCTTGTCCAAGTCCATTTCTCGACCCCGTTCCGAAGGGAACGATTATAAATTCCCTCTTGAGTAAGGAAATATTTGCCGTCTACAATAGATGTAACAATGGCGAATTCGCCGAATCTGTCAGCCATACAACTGTTTATGGATGTTCTGCCGTAATTGTGGAGGGTATGGATACACACAATTTTGACCACATCCCCAACGTTTATGGTCGGGGGTGGCTTGGTGTAATCATACCCTTCAATCAGGGTAAAATCCCTCTCATAAAAATAATCTCTGTATTTATTGACCGTGAAGCAATTGTAATTGTCTCTTTCTGAGATAACAACCTCTTCGCCGTTAAGGAGCACATGATGTCCCGGAAGAAGATACTTCTCACCTTCGGGGTGTACCATGTATTCGTTAAAGCACCAAGATGATACATCGCGTAATTCATCGTCGGTAGATGTGAGGCGATATTCGTCTGGATCAATTAAATCATCTACAACGAATGTTTTACCCCTGAATTTTGCCATTGATGGGTTAAAGTATGTGGAACTATAATACCCCGCAGTAAGGTCGGGGCGAACCGTAACGCGGTCACCCACATTAAAACGGTGTGCCATTAAAATTCATCTCCTTCCATTTCTCTTTCGGTCACCATCTGACCGTGTATAATACCAGTGATGTAAGCGCCCATCACTAATATAAACAACATTGTATCCATATTTATTTTCCTCCTTACTCGGCGAATCTCGCGCCGAACATATAGTAGGTATCGCCTTCTGCTACCTCAACCGCTTCATAAAACTGCGGATTTATTCGGTACCGCTCTATCTCCTCAGGAGTATAGAGTTCGTTCTCGACCAGTATAGAACCATCACGGCGGGGTCTCTGGTCTGCGTCAGCCGTGATTCTGTAGTACAACATATCAAAAACCTCCCCATGCTGAACCGTCGTCAACGTGCTTTATCATCTCCCTAATCTGGTCTTCTGTTAGATTCAGCAGGGAAAAGCAAGCCTGCTGAAATTTTCCGATGGTGGGAATATAAACCCACAGGGCGCCATCTACGCCAACGATTTTACAGCGAAGACCGTAATCGGCACAAAGCTGTTTGGCGAGTTTAAATTTCGGATGTTCTGACATGATAATTCCTCCTCTTTATTTCAGAATATAAATCAGCGATATCACTATAACCAACACCAAAGGAATCCATGTTGGTGCAAGTACCCACAGCCAAGACCAGTGAATAACTCCGCAGAGTTTAAGTACGATAAACGCAATTGTAAGTAACGTACAGATTCCTGTACCACCTGACGTTGTGTTTTTATTTTCGTTCATTTGATTACCCTCCTATTCTGACCCGACCATAATATAGAGCCACTATATCCTCGGTCGGGACGATTGCCGTCCTTTTAGTGTTGGAGAAGCGGGAAAATTCCGCGCCGTTCTTAACCGTGGTGAAAAGAAAAGAGACCCGCCTAGTTTTGCCGTTAGCGAGTCTCTGGTTGTATATCACAACCTTCGGTTTGCGTGGGATTTTTTTATTCATGTTCAATTTCCTCCTTCTTCTCCTATTCTGTCTCCTGTTCTGCGTTCAGAATATCGCAAACCTTATGCGCGATTTCTTCCGTTGGAAAATATACCTTTGTTTTATCTTCAAAAGTAGCGGCACTCTCTACTTTATAACGCTCGACAGTATTATGATAGACCACAGAATATTTCCAGTCACCGCTATTCCAATCAGGAACATAATCCGGGCAGTATGTGTCATAAAGCCGCTCAAGCTTCAATAATAGATTGATTTTTTCTAAAACCTCATTTGCCCTTCTCTCGGAGTAGAAATAATTATTATTCTCATAATTCCAAGTATCATCATCATAGTCGGAATGGTCTATATTGGAATACCAGTGACGGATACCTCTAAGATAGTAGTATCGTTCACCAATTCTGCGTTCAAACGTGGGTTCGGACAGTCCGTCCCTCTCCTGCTTGATACTCTCTAACTCGTTTTCAAGCAGAGTGATTCTATTGTTGAGTTCTTCTATAGTCATGATTATTCCTCCTTAGTGTGTGCAGATTAGGGCATTCTTGCCCTTTCGTCTCCTCTTAAAAGTCATGCTCATTATAGTCTTTACCGAATCGCTGACCAACAATTGCATATTCTTCATCATCCCAACTTTCGGGATCATTATCGAGATACCATTTCTTTCGTTTCATCAGGTATTCTTCTGCTTCGGTCTTTGTATGAAAACAAGCCGCTGTTAGAGCGTAGTATTCATATTCAGACTTATATTGAACAGAGTAAAAGTCAAACTCTGTTCCTTCACCAGTGTCTCTTGGCGGATATAGTTTGCAAAGGCGCATCCCTGCGGAATTTATTCCGTGCTGATTAGGGGCAAATTCAAAATCCACACTGTCATCAAACCCCGACCAAGTGTGCTCTATTTCGAGATCGTAGGTGGCGGGAATGCTATCAAGTATGTCACGCGCTTCCTTTTTTGTTTTCGCAATCTTATAACGATCTTGGTTTATGAAGATTACATATACCATATTTCTCCTCCTCAGTGTGCATAGATTAGGGCATTCTTGCCCTTTACGGAAAAGTCAATCTTCTCCCCTGTGCCGAATGCGGCGGCGACAAAATGTCTCACTCCGCGATTGACATACGATCTGAGAAGCTCATATCTGCGCCCTCTAATAGCGACAGAGGTTTTGCCTATTGTCATAGGGAACTCCCCTATTACTGTAAAAGTTACTCCTGAACCCATGATGATTACTTCCTTTCTGAGCATAGCTCGTCAAAATTTTGTTCTTTCTCACTCTGCGTTTACACGGACTTGTGACCGTCACTTTCGTGGTCGCATTAAGAAAGCCGCCAGATTTCTCCAACGGCTACGACAGTATTGTTTATTCTCGCACTATCAAACGAGTATCACACAATCATACGATTATCATTCCCTTTCTTGCGGCTGCTAAAACCGCCTAATAATTTCAACGAGCAAACACATCACAGCACCTTATAGCTGATTCGGTTCGGGTGTGTGTGTAGGTCGGGGTCACTTCTTGCGCTGTTACCCTTCACGCTTGCTTTAAAGCATAAACATCACTTCTTTCTGCTTTAACAAAATGCGGGCTGTTACTTATTCTGATACCGCCAAGCGTCGGCGGTGTATGTCGGATATCGGCTTTTATCCGACTTGAAATAAAAGCCCTTGGGGCTTCTGTCGGTGGGGCGATAGTCGGGGACTATCTTCTGCGCCTTCTGAGCGCGCTCCAGTATCTTCTTACCGATACCAGAGGTGGCGGATATCCATGTGGGGTACCAGTCCACATGAAACACCTGTTCCCACTGCTTCGGGGGAACGGCAAGAAACACCCTTACCTCTTTGCCGCAGACTGATCCGTCTTTGCGGCGCTTATCACGCACTCCGCCTGTCCAGACGAAGCACTCATCCGCGTTATCTGTCGTACCATAGAGATAGCCCGGGCGCAGATTGAACTTGCGCCATTTCTGATAGTACGTGCATTCACGTATTCTATTTTTGTGGTTAGCCATGTTAAATCTCCTCCCCGAATGCAATTTCAAAGAACTCTATCCTGTTACAGGTCGCTTCATAGCGATCCCAATAAACAGGGTCACCATAGTACTGACCCGCACATTCAAACGCCTTCTGTTCAGCTTCAAGGAGGCGCATTACTTCCTTGTAAACACGGCGCAGAGACAGTGTCGAAGAGGCTCCAGATTGCAGAGTTACCTTAATATGAGTAAGGTCGTGCGTCCAATACAGCGCCTTTAGGTTAGCAAGGCGACGGTACTCTTCCACGAGCATATTTGTCAAAGTCATTTCGCACATAATTATACCTCCTTGGGGATTTTAAATAGTGTGCGCCTATGGTGGGATTTTGATTCATGGGCGCATATGAACCAAAACAAAATATACACGTATGCACATATGTACGTGCGTGTATGCGTGTGCGTAAAAGGGAGACCCCCGAAGGGGTCGCCTTACGCAGAGGGATTAACCCTCTTTGGGCATAGTCGCCTTGACGCTCTTGACAAAACGGACGGAGGCGGCATCTGCGGCACTGTTGAGAGTACTGGACGCACTGATCTCCTTAAGAGTGAATGCCAAGAATGACCATGTAGTAACGGGACGGGCAGTCCAACCCGCTTTGATGTCGTTACGGTCTTTATAGCCGTAACGATATGCGTGTGTTGCCATACTTTCGAGTTGAGACGCACTAAACCGTGTATCATCGGCAAAACCACAACGCATGGCTATGGCTTTGAGCATCTCAAAGAGGGCGTTCTTCATGGTAGAGTTAGCCTTCTTGGACGCAGTGCGCTTAGACACTTCATAACTAAGCAGGCAAGCGACAAACCTGTCTACCTCTGCCTTCAGAGCGGCGGCATAGTTTGCCCCTATGTCGTCACCAAAGGCAGTCTGAAAAAGCTTCTTGGTCGGAGTTATGGCATAGTTAGCACCTGCCATTCTACCCCAAAATTCGGACGCCGTGGGGTTGTCGGCGCATACCTCTGCCGTCAGAGACTCCTTCTGCTCTGCAACGGTCGGGATATCGGACGACACTTCGGGTACAGTAAGCCCAAAGAGTTTCATGATATCGGGATCGAGACCCTTTACGGTTGCAACGGAAGCGGGCGCAGTTGTAGTGTTAGTGTTTTTCATAGTAATACCTCCTAAAATTTGCGCAGTATATGCACATGGTTAAAAAATTGAATGGATACCCAACCGAGTAGTTAGCTCGGATCTGGGCGTATGGGCGCACTTATTGCGTAAACAACTCATGCGCCTTTATTGAACGCCGTCCATGTACTCTGCAAAAGGGTACACTTCGGGCGCAAAATTCTGTCATAGTGAGGCATTTTCACACCTAATCCCCGGTTATACGGTACGATTGTCTATAAAAACACGTCTCCCGACGTGGCTTCCTAAGGTGACATAGCCATTTTTTGCCCGCAAGCAATCCGCAAGTGTAAATGCACTTTTGGCGCAAATTTGGGTATACTGATAACTATGTTATTCAAGATGCACTCTGTTATCGGATTTTTGTTTAGATTTTTGTTCGCTCTTGTTGTCCTTGAGCTTGACCTAAGTATATCACTTTCCCACAGAATGTCAACCCCACAACATGAACTAACTTGCAAACTAATACACATATATTGTAAGAGGGCGGGGTGGATAAAAAATACCTAAAAGGAACCCGCGCGTTAATAGAGAAAGTTACTCCCCTCTATCTCCATCCCCAAATTTCCACACCAGCATTCTCATTTTTTAACCCCTACCCACTACTACACTTGCAAACAATAATGCACCACAACTCAAAATGTAAACTTTTCGTTAACACAGAATCGCCATTTTTCGGAACCCGCATTTCGCACACGCGCAGAATTTTGCCAAATAACGCGCCTAAATACCCCCAGAAGCTACGCTACCGCAAAATTAGAGGCGGGGTGCCAGTTTAAAAACCACGCCGCACAAGCCCGCTCAGTTCGTCCTACGCCCAAATTTCAGCTCCGATTTTTCCAAAAGTTGCGGTATAAAATTGCAGATTTCTCTTGACATTTCCGCCGAGTTGTGGTATAATTGTATCATAGAAGAAAGGGCGACACCCCGAACCACAGGTGCCGCCGACCAAGTACAGTTATAAAGAAAGAGGAGAAAACTATGAACACAGCTTATGAATTAAAGACACCCGAAGTTCACCCCACGATTACCGCGAAGGTAGACATCAGTCAGTACGTCAGACACGACAATTGGGATCCGCGCTATACCTCAGATGGCAGGAGAAAGGCTACCGCTTCCGACCCCATACGTGACCCAAAGATGGTTGCCGCCATCGCTAATTATCTCGGCACCCACGGTAAGTCCAAGAAGCACAAGCTCCGCAACCGCATGGGTTGGATGCTCGGCTGTACCACCGGACTCAGAGTCAGCGACCTGCTGAACCTCAGAATCGGTGATGTACTTAACCGCGACGGCTCGTTCGTCAACTACCTGAGCATCCGCGAGAAGAAGACCCACAAGCATAACGACCCCCGCCTTGGTAACAACGTGAAAATGGCAATTGCCGATTACCTCGCCGAGTTGGACTCCTACACCCTCGATGATTACCTTATTCAGTCCGAACGCAAGGGTAAGATGGACGAGACTCAGTTCTACCGTATCCTTGTGAAAGCCGCAAAGGAAGTCGGCTTCACTGGTAGCATGGGAACCCACACCATGAGGAAGACCTACGGTTACAACACGATACACAATAACCCCAACGACAACAAGGCACTGATTCACCTACAGGATATGTTCAACCACAGCAGTACGAGCGTAACCCTGAATTACTGCGGCATCACCCGCGACGAAACGGACAAGTACTACGATCAGGCAGATAGTCTGTTCGACTAATTAACACCGCACCTTACAATTGAATACCGCCGCTCTTGAAAAGGAGCGATACAACGTCTGTCGCCAATAGGAAAGCAACGTACACGCTGAGGCTACCAGAATCAACCACAGCAAGCTTTCCGTGTACTGACCGTCAAGTTACCCTACTTTGAGAAGTACCCCTCAGAAGCGCGCACAGTGCGTCTCAGAGCGTTCTCAGTTTTATTCGGCTGTGACATATTTACTACTCGAAATAACTGCGGCTAAAGGGTCAGTACCAGAGGAATCATCTTATGAGCAGTTATTGAGAGTAAGAGTCACACGTTAAGGGGTCACGCTATACGTCACGCCGACGATATAGTGTGGCTCCATGCCCTCTATTTATAAGAGGCTTATTTCGTGCAAGCTAACGCTTACCCGACCTTGCCAAGTATACTTGTCAAGGATACAAAGACATAGAAGTTCAGTCACCCGCGAGGTGGCTTTTTTTGTTACAAGAGAATAACAGTCCAATTATTTACACAGTTGCGAGACGTGATTTAATAATATTATAACCTGATTATAACCTGATTATATACTTGATTACGGGGTGTCGAAAACGTAAACATTCTGGGCATTCTCAAGGGAGTATTCGGGGGGGG
>Ga0326513_10000295_pt1 | contig 41013 bp, 60 predicted proteins | sample 2_2465_0518_D_FD_203654 | JGI IMG/M metagenome (GOLD analysis project Ga0326513, IMG submission 203654) | Bovine rumen microbial communities from UC Davis, California, United States - 2_2465_0518 | ecosystem: Host-associated > Mammals > Digestive system > Stomach > Rumen | place: USA... | reverse complement strand
CTGTGCGCGCCCATAAATTTGGCGCAGGGCAATTTTTTGAAATTTTTTGAGATTTTTTGACCGAAAAAATGATTTTTTTATACGATTTAAAAACTACATTTATTATTTCAAATTAAATGCGTTGAAATGAGGTTTTATATTTTGGATAGAGCCGAATTAGAAAAGTTGTTTGATATTGTCGACGAGGACAAGCGAACATTCGCGCTTGATACTCTTGACGAGTATATATATTTCAAAGAAGAACTCGACAAGCTGCGGAAACTTCCGAAAATCCGCGTTAGTGAAAAAAATCCCGAAAAGCAGTTGATAACGCCAGCGGGAAAATTAATCAAAGACTATTCGCAAGTGTTAGACGCAAAGCGCGGGACGCTTCTTCGAATTTTATATCGTGTAGAAAGCTCGGCGGCTGATTCGTTGCGTGAAATGTTGAGTGAGTTTGAATGATGAATTATAAACTAAAAGCAGAAATTATTGTTGAAAACACAGATAAAAACACGACACAAAAAATTTTTTATGAGTGCGATCCTGATTTAAATACCGAGTGTAACAAAAGGTCGTGCGGCGATTGTAAACATACAAGTAACATTAGCTTTGCAAAAAGGTTTGATGTGTTTGATGACTAAAACTTATCTTGAACAATATTACGATTTAATAAAAAACGGTGAAGTCATAGTCGGGTATTGGATCAGAAAAGAAGTTGAAAACCTGATTGAAGATTTATCGAATCCCGAATACATCTACGACACAACGGAAGCACATAAACGGATTAAATTCATGGAAACGTGTTGTTTGCAATCAAAACAGCCGTATTACATGAAACCGTTAAAGTTAATGCCGTGGCAAAAAGCATTTTGGGAAGCCGTATACTCGTTCAAAATGGCTGATACAGGACTTCGGAGATTCACCGAAGGGCTTTTAGAGATTGCCCGTAAAAACGGCAAATCAACAATGTTTGCGGCTGACGGCAATTATGATTTGTTTTGCGGCGAGGGCGGCACGGATTTATGTTGCGCTTCAAATGATGACAGACAGGCGCGGTTGATTTGGTCAGAAATGGCGGGTATGCGCTCTCGTCTCGATCCTCGAAAATCTATCACAGGACAAAACCTGACGGAGATATACAATAAACCAAAAAACATAACAGTATTTCGACTTTCGTCTAAAACGCAGAATAAAGACGGTTTCAACATTTCGAAAACATATCTTGACGAATCGCACGACATAGCGGAAGAAAACGGACAAAGCGAAATTGCCGAGGCTTGTTGGCGCGGAATGTCATCAAAGGAAGAGCCGTTATTTTTGAATTGTACGACGCAAGGCTTCAACCGAGACTGTTATCTTGACAAAAAAATTGCTTATGTAAAATCAGTTATTGAAGGTGAAAAAGACGATATACATATAATCGGCTTTTTATTCGAGCAAGATAATGAAGCGGAAATTTGGCAAGATGAAGCGACATGGGAAAAGTCGAATCCTTCGATACGATACGGAGTAAAAAAGATCAACAAGCTCCGTCGTGATGTTGAAGTTGCAAAGTCTGACAAGGCGACGCGGATTCACCTTTTAACGAAAGATTTTAATATTCCTCAATCTAACGCCGAATCATGGCTAATGCTTGAAGATTATGACTATCCGCAAGAAATATTTGACCTTGAAGATTTCCGAGGCTCTTTCATTCTCGGCGCGGTCGACCTTGCGGCAACGACTGACCTTGCAAACGCTAAAATTTTGATAATGCGTCCGAATGATAAAACAAAATATGTTTATTCACATTACTTTATTCCTGAAAGCAAACTATCACAGAGCGACGATAAAGGCGCGGGGGCAGCTTATAAAGAATGGGCAAAACAAGGGCTTTTGACAATTCACGAAGGAAACGAAATTGATATTTCGGCGGTTGCCGATTGGTTTTATATTTTGCTTCGTGATTACGGCTTAAAGCCTTATAAAATCGGTTACGATCAGCGTTATGCAAAAACGTTTCTTGACCGTTGTGAAGAATACAGCTTTGATACTGAAATGTTAGCGCAAGGGCGATATTTGTCAAATGCAATGAAACTTGTTGAAGCGGAATTAAAAAGCCGCGTGATAAATTATCGCGGGCATGATGTTGACAAATGGTGCTTGAAAAACTGTTGTTGTCAAGTTGACAACGTGGGCGATATTCAGCCCGTGAAAGCGGCAGGGCAACAGGCGCAAAGAATAGACGGCGCGGTCACGTTAATAATGCTTTTTGAAATGTTGCGCCGATATAGAACAGATTATATGACCTTAATCGGGGGTGCTTAAAATTGGAGTGGTTTAATAAACTTTTTCGCCGTGCGCCGAAAAACAGTAAATTCGCGCCGACTTTCGACGGTTATGTTCCGATATATTCTCAATTCGGTACAAACATATATGCGTCCGATGTTGTTCAACAGGCGTTAAAATGTATCGTCGATGAAATGAAAAAACTCAATCCGACGCACGTTCGATATGTCAATAGCGATCCCGTGCCAGTAAAAGGCACGATTCAAGATGTTTTGGAATGTCCTAATGATTTAATGACAAAAAGCGAATTTCTTGAAAAAATCGTTTGGTTGCTTTTGATGAATTATAACGCGTTTATCATACCGACTTATTACACATGGATTGATGATAAAACGAACGCGGAGCGCAGATATTACGAAGCTCTTTACCCGATAAATCCGACGCAAGTTGATTTTATCGAGGACGCGAGCGGGCGAATGTATGTCACGTTTTGGTTTTGGAATGGGTATAAAACAACAATTCCTTATGATGATGTGATTCACATTCGATATAACTTTTCCGTTTCGGAATATATGGGCGGCAATAGGTTAGGACAGCCCGATCACGCGGCTTTGCTTAAAACGTTAGACCTGAATCATGAATTGCTTCAGGGCGTGGCAAAAGCAATGAAAGCGTCGTATGCCGTCAACGGTGTTGTAAAATACAACACGCTTTTAGATACGGAGAAAACACAAAACGCATTAAAAGAGCTTGAAAAGAAATTGCAGAACAGCGAAAGCGGTTTTCTCCCGCTCGATCTTAAAGCGGAGTTTACGCCGCTTGAACATGAATCGACTTTGGTTGACGAAGCGACATTAAAATTTATTGACGAAAAGATTTTGAGAAACTTCGGTGTGCCGTTGCCGATTTTAACGGGCGATTATACAAAAGCACAATATGAAGCGTTTTTCCAAAAAACATTAGAGCCTCTTATAATAGCGATTTCACAAGCATTTACGAAAAAGCTGTTCACGAAGCGCGAAAGGGCGTTCGGAAATAAGATTGAGCTTTATCCAAAAGATTTAATCTTTATGACCGTATCGCAAACGCTTGAAATGATTAACGTGCTTGCTCCGCAAGGCGGCGGCTATGTAAACGAATATCGTACTTGGTTAGGACTTCGCCCGTTGCCCGAACTTGAAGGAAAACGATATATGTCTCTTAACTGGATTGACGCAAACAACGCCGATCAATATCAGGTTGGTAAAGTCAATGTTGATGTTGTAGACAAACAAGAAAGTGATACTGTTATGGAAGAATAGGGGGTGCAAAAATGGGGATCAAACAAGGCGATCAATATTTAATTCCAATTTCAATAACAAGCGACGGCGAGCCGCTTAATATTGAAAATGTGGAAACCGTCGAAATTGTCATCGGCAATTTAACAAAAAAATATCCCTCTCAAATCAATTATGATGACACCGAAAACGTTTTTTTGTTCCCTGTTTTGCAAACTGAAACATTTGGCTTTAAGGCGGGATCAACAAAGCTCGATGTTCGCGTAAAGTTTACAAACGGAAATGTTGTCGGATTAGAGAAAATACAAACTATATCCGTGCCGAGTGCGTTGAGCGGGGAGGTATTGTAATGGCGATTAGTGTTGAAATCCATTCGCCGCCGCGCATAAATGCAGAAATCGGGAAAACAAAATTGTTACCTTCGGGGCTTCCTTCGGGCGGTGATGAAGGTCAGGTACTAACAAAAAAATCGCAAGCAGAGGGCGACGCTGAATGGCGTGATTTACCGACTTTCGACGGCGTATATGAAATTACTCCGCTCGTCGGGTCAGAAACAACAATGCAAACACAGCAACATTATCTTGATAGAAACATAGTGGTCAAATCTATACCTTACGCCGAAGTTGCAAACGAAGCGGGGGGAAATACAGCAACGATTGGGGGATAAATAACAAATGGCTAATCAGTATGTAAACAAGGTCGTATATGGGGGAAATACTCTCATAGATTTAACGGCTGATGATGTAACAGCCGACAAGGTGCTTTCAAGTGTTACGAAAGTGCATTTGAAAGACGGCTCACAGGTCGCGGGTACTTGCTCTTATGACGCAGATACTTCCGACGCAACGGCAAGCGCGTCCGAAATTCTCGCAACAAAAACGGCGTATGTAAACGGAACGAAGCTGACAGGCTCAATGCCGAATAATGGTGCGGTAACAGGAACAATCATAGCAAAGTTACAGGAATATACCATACCGCAGGGCTATCACGACGGAAGCGGTAAAGTTTCAATTTCCTCGACAGAACAAGCAAAAATTATTGCACAGAATATCCGAAAAGACATTGAAATTCTCGGTGTAACAGGCTCGATGACAGGTACAGAAGATGTACACGCCGAGTCTCCAACAGTAACGCCGACAACAACACAACAGGTAGTTGTTCCATCAGCACCGACATATAACTATCTCGCGCAAGTTACGGTAAATGCAATTCCTTATGTTGAGGTTGACAACGTAGCGGGCGGCAAGACCGTGACGATAGGTTAATGCTATGGCAAATAATCCTTACGTTTCAAAGGTACAGTACGGCAATAATGTTTTAATCGACCTGACGAGTGATACCGTTGCGGCTAATAAAATGCTATCAGGAACGACGGCGCACGATAAATCGGGCGCGGTGGTGACTGGAAACATTCCGTCAAAATCGGGGCAAACGTATACACCTACAACGAGCGCACAGATTATTCCGACAGGGCGATATTTAAGCGGCGACCAAATAATACAAGGAAGCGCGAATTTGCTTGCCGAGAACATAAAAAAAGATGTTAATATCTTCGGCGTTGTCGGTACGCTTGAAAGCGGTGGTGGTGCGCGTTTACCCGCAGAATATCAAGAGGTCGAATATATACAAACGGACGGATACGCTTATATTGACACAGGATATAGTTATTCAGGCGACGCAGAAGTCGAAATGATTATTTATAAATCGAGTACAGCGGGAGCACGTATTTTTGGAGCAGTAGAGAACAACAGCATCAACCGTTTCCAAATAGGGAGCAGTAGCTCTACTAACTTACAATTGTATGGTACTAATACAGACGGAACAATCTATACTAGTATATCTATACCTTATTCATCAACTGATAATCAATGGTTTCATCTAAAAGCGAGAATGCAATCAAGCTCTATGGGGCTTATTGATGTAGGGCATATTAAAGGTATATATTCAGACATTCAGCCATCAGCAACACCTTTGTCAGCGAGTTGTTATTTTCTCGCAGAGAATTATAATGGGACTGCTAGAATATCAAGTGGTATGCGCGGAAAAATGCTCGCTATATGGGACGGAGCCAATAAACTACTTGTCCGTGATTTAGTACCTTGTTATCGTAAAGCCGACAATGTAATCGGAATGTACGACCTTGCCGCCGCTTCGGGTGGTACGGTGTTTTATACTAACGCGGGAAGCGGAGCATTTACAAAAGGTGCAGATGTATAAAGGAGAAAAACAATGGCAAAGAAAGAGCTTGAAACAAGATATTTTCCTGTTGACCTTGAAACAAGAGAAGAGGGCGATTTAGGAATTATTGTCGGTAGACCTATTGTTTATAATAGCCGTACTGATATGGGATATTTTGACGAAGTTATAGAAAGCGGCGCATTGGATAACGCTAATCTCAATGATGTTCGTCTTTGCCTGAATCACGATACAAGCTATGTTTACGCAAGGTCACGAAAAAACAGCGCAAACAACACGATGAAATTATTCCCGAACATAGAGGGTATGGATATTGAAGCGGCTTTAGCTATTAAGACAAGCCCAAAAGCACAGGATTATTTTTCGGCTGTTGAAAGACGAGATATAACGGGTATGTCGTTTATGTTTAGCGTTGGTGATGAAGAATGGGAAAATCTCGACACAGATCATCCGTTACGGCGTATACGTTCAATATCTGCCGTCGTGGAAGTATCGGCGGTGACTTTTCCCGCATACGAAAGTACAGGAATATATGCGCGAAGCAAGGAAGCGTTGGAGAACGCTCGGTCCGCGTTGGAGAACGCAAGACAGCAACGCGCTAAATCGGTGGACACCGATAAAAATACATTAGCACTACTAAAAGAAAAAACAAAAACACTAATTTTAACAGGGGGATTTTGAAACATGAGAAAAGACATTCTCGAAAGACGACACAAGAGACTGCTTGATAAAAGAGCAGACCTTGAAAAGAAAATCGACGCGTCGGAAAGCGCGGAAGAAGTGCGCTCCATAAACGCACAGATTAAAGACCTGAACGCAGATATTGCCGATGTAGCTGACGAAATCAAAGCTATTGAGGAAGAGGAAAAGAGAAGCGCAGAGCCTCTCACGCCGCCCGCAAATGCACAGCTTCGCAACGGTGAAATTCGCGGCGCGTTCAAAACAGGCGAAGTAGACGAAAAGAGAGATAATGAAAATCCTCTTTCTACGCTTGAATATCGTCAGGCGTTCATGAAGTATGTACAGAAAGGAACGCCGATTGAAATGAGAGCGGGCGCGGCTATCAGCACCGAGGAAACGGGCGCGGCAATTCCGCTCACGATCATGAACGAGGTTATCAACACCGTAAGAAAGAGATACGGAAACCTCTATTCTCGCGTTCTTCACCTGAATGTAAAAGGCGGTATTGAATATCCTATCGGCGCACTTCAGGCAACTTTCAAATGGATTAACGAAAGCACGGTATCGCCGAGACAGAAAACCGCGCCGCTTGGCAAGGTATCATTCTCCGCTCATCCTTGCGAGCTTCGTATAGCACAGACGTTTGTTTCGCAGATTGAAGTGCTTGACGCTTTTGAAGTGAGACTTGCAGAAGTTATTGCAATCGCATGGCTTCAGGCTATGGATTATGCGATTGTCAACGGCACGGGCAACGGTATGCCTCTCGGAATCCTGAATGACCCGCGCGTTGCTTCTATGGGACAGAGCGTCACAATGACGGCGGCTGAAATCAACAACTGGACGGCTTGGAGAAAGAAACTCTTTGCAAAAATGCCGCTCGGTTATCGTGACGGTGAATTTATTTTCAACCTTGCGACTGTTGATTCTTATCTTGAAACAATGGCAGACGCGAACAACAATCCTGTTTTCCGTCAGGCAACAGGGCTTGAAGTTGACAGCGGCGACGCAAGAAATCCGCGCGGTCGTTTCTTCGGTCGTGAAATCGCACTTGTCGAGCCTGATATTCTCCCCGACTTTGACACAGCGTCGAGCGGTGATGTTATCGGCATTTACTGGCAGCCGAAAGAATACGCGATCAATGAAAACTTTGGATTCAGCCTGTTCCGTTATTTCGATCATGAAACAAACGAGTGGGTCGACAAGGCTATTGCTGTTACAGACGGTAAGGCTCTCAATCCGACAGGCTATATCCTTATTAAAAAGGCGTAATTTGAAAGGGGCTTAAAAATGGATACGACCATTGTAGCTTTAAGAAATCTTTATGTTGCGCTTGGCGGTGCGGCGGAAGATGTGGCGAATCTCGTCATTATTCCCGACCTTATCAATGCGATTGCAACACAGGCGGCAGAAGTAACGGCGGCGGCAACTACAAAAGAGCTTCCGAGCGTAACAACAACCGATAATGACAAAGTGCTGACGGTTGTTAGCGGTAAATGGGCAAAGGCAGATTTGCCGTCGTAAGCAATAACGAAGGAGAAAATGAGCAATGATAACACAGATTGAAGATGTTAAAGCCGCGCTTGGTATCACGGGAGATTATCAGGACAGAACTCTTGAACAATATATTGAAGAAGTCGAAGATTTTTTGCGTGACGCGGGTGTTGCGGAAACGAACATAACGTGCGGAATTGTTGCTCGTGGCGTCTCCGACTTATGGAATTATGGAAGCGGAACGGGGAAACTATCTCAATATTTTCTCCGTCGCGCTTCTCAACTCTCATTTAAAAAATAAACAAAGGAGATAAAAAAATGATTAACAACGATAGAATTGTACCGATTGAGAAATGTGATTTTCTCTCGATGATCGGCGTTATCCTCGGAATCGGCGGCACATCTTACGCGGTGCTTGCTTCGTCCGATGTTGAGGGAACTTTCTCGGTAACTGGAAGCGGCGCGGCGGGTAATAAACTCGCAAATCAGCCCGTTAAAACGCTTGACTTCGCTTCGGGCGTAACAGGCGGCACGGTTTATTTTGTACCCGCGTATGACTTCGCGGGAATTACGGTTGCGGGTGCAACGCCGACTTTCGCAAGTGCTTCTCTTGAAAACGATGACGTCAAGGCTGACGGTATTACGCTCTACAAGGCGGTACTTGCAAGCGGCGAAGTTACGCTTACGGCTGTAACTCCTATGGCGGCGTAATATGGCTGAATTTAGACCGTCTTTGCCGTTTTCGACGGCGTTGATAGTTTTGAAACCGACTTATACAAAGGTCGCGGGGGTGCGGTCACCTGTACTCCCCGACCTTAAAGACGGATTTCAAATATTTGCGTCGTTCAAAACTTACGGCGGCACAGATACAACGGTTGACGGCGTTTATTCGGTAGTTGATACGGCAAGTGTGGAAACATGGTTTAGACCTGATATTACAAGCGATTGCGTTATTGTTCTTCCCGCTACGGGAGCGAAATATCAAATAATCGGCGAGCCTGAAAATATCAATATGCGAAATCAATTTCTCACATTCAGAGTTGAACGTTTCAAAGGCGGTGCATGATTAATGTCAATCAAGCTGAAATTAGAGGGATTCGATGATCTTTTAAAAGAAATCGAAAAGGCAGAAGGGTCTATCGAGGCGGCTACAGAAAGCGCCATGAGATTATCCGCGCATATTATGCAAACGGAATTAAAAAATCAAATGGCAAAATCTAATGTCGATAAATCTTTAATTGCCCGTATGCCGCCTTTTGAGATCGAAAAAGACTTCGGCAGAATAATGGCGCGGGTCGGATATAAAAAAGGCGGTTATGATCCTGATAATTTGTCAGACGGTTACAAAGTTGTTTTCTTAAATTATGGAACGCCATACCGAACGGAACACGGAAAAATACTTGACAAAAGCGAAGGCGGCAGAATCAAGCTCGGATTTATACGAAGAGCGAAAACCGCCGCCAAAAGAAAAATCAAAAAGCAACAGGAAGAAGCTTTGAATAAAATCCTTGCGAGGCTGAAAGCACGATGAAAACATTATTAACATCAATACTCGAAACGTTTTGCCCTGACGATGTATATCTTCAAGGTACGTTAAATCCCGAAGTCGCATATCCTCAAAAATTCATTACATTTTTTGTGACGCAATCGTCGTTCGACGGGTTTTATGATGATAACGCCAGTTATATAAATTGGTATGTAAATGTAATGTTTTATTCGAACAATCCGCAAGAGGTTTTAGATTTCCCGCCTCAAATAATTAGCGCATTGAAAAATGCGGGGTTTATCCCTTTTAACGCGGGCATTGATATATTGAGCGACGTTAAAACTCATACGGGGTGGGCAATGGAATTTATTTATCAAGAAACACAAACAAATTAAAAAGGAGATTTAATTATGGGCGAATTTGTTTTGAAGCGCGGTCTCAAAAATATATACGCCGCTGAAATCCTGACCGATGACAACGAAACAGGATCAGGACACGGCTACACAACGGGAACGCCTTTTCATCTTATCCCCGCGGGCGAAATGACGAGAACGGTTGACAGCGAAAAAGTTGATATATATTTCGATGATACTGTTTTCGCTACAATCGGACGCGAAGCGGCAACAGAAATTCAGATTACGGGCGCAGCTCTCCGCGCCGCCGCTCTTGCAGTAATCAACAATAAAGATGTTGACGCGACAACGGGCGCGGTCGTTGACAGCGGCGAATTTGCACCGAAGTATTTTGCTCTCGGCGGTGAGGCTGAAAACACCGACGGCACGACAGAGTGGTTTTGGTTTCTTAAAGGGACGTTTTCAATCCCCGAACAGAACGACAAAACGAAAGACGACACGACAGACACAAACGGTATGCAGTTGACTTTCTCGGCGGTACAGACACAGCATATTTTTGAACTGAAAAATAAGGTTGCAAAGAGAGTTGTAATTGATACCGAAACAACGGAAATCAAATCTACCCAGTCGTGGACGGCACAGGTTGTCACGCCTGACAATCTTTCAGAGATTTGTCAGCTCAAATCCAATTAAGGAGCATACAAAATGAATTATCAGGAATTTATCAAGCCTGAATTGCTGATTTTAATTCCTGTCCTTTACTTTATCGGAATGGGCGTAAAGCGTAGTGTTATAAGCAATACGCTCATTCCTTTAATTTTAGGCGTTACGGGAATTTTACTCGCGGGGATATATCTTTTCGCCGCCGAGGAAATTATCGGCTCACAGGCAATATTTACAGCGATTTTCACGGCTATAACGCAGGGCGTATTGTGCGCCGCCGCCGCCGTGTACACAAACCAAATTATTAAACAGGCGAGCGAAGATCATCAGGAAAAAGAAAATAACGAAAAGGAAAATGAGGATAAATAAAAATGGCTAAATTTGAATTGCCGATATATGACGCAATAACGGGCGAAGTCGTCAAAACTCATAAAAGAAATTTTATGCCCGTTAATCTTTATATTCGTTTTCAGGCGTTAGCTGAAAAAATTGGCGCGGAAAAAATGAAAAGTGATAAAGATATGTTTGACGCGCTTGAAGGGCTTTTCCTTGAAACATTCCCCGAAATGACTTCCGAAGAATACCGAAATCAAACAGATATTGCCGAAGTGCTTATTATGTTTAAAGATATTCTTGATAAGTCAACACAGATTCAAAGCGGCGATTCAAAAAACGGGTAACGGGGGACGAAACTCCCCCGAAACCGTTGTCAATAAGCATGACCGAAATCGTCATGCTTTTTGCGGAAAAATGGAATATATCGCCGTTTGAAGTACTTGAAAAAGATATTGACGATTTTATTTTAATCGCAAACGGTTTAATCGAAAGAAATAAAACAGAAAATCATGCCGCAAATGACGCGGCTCAAAATAAAGCGGTTTCCCGTGAAAAATATGACTTTTGGGATATGTAGTTAGGTGGTGATTAAATGGCAGAAGAAAGGCTCGGTGCGTCATTTAGTATTGACGTTACGCAATTAAAAGCGGGGTTAAATACTGCGAACAGGTTAATCCGTGAAAGTCAAACACAATTCCAAAAGGCGGCGGCGGGACTTCAAGACTGGACGAAAAATGAAAATGCGCTGAACGCAAAAATTACTTCATTAAACAGAATTATTCCTGTTCAAGAAGAAAAAGTTAGAGCGTTAAAAGAGCAATACGAAAAGCTATCCAAAGACGGAATGAAAGAAACCGAGGATAGAGCTATTCAATTACGAACGCAAATTAACCGCGAAGAAGCCGCGCTTGAAAGCAATAGAGCAGAATTAAAGCGTCAAGAAGAAGCCCTTGAAGAAGTTAAAAAAGCAAGTGATGACGCGGGCGATTCAATCGAAGAAACAGGCGATAAAGCGAACGATACAAGCGGCAAATTTACCGTAATGAAAGGTGCGCTTGCAAGCCTTGTCGCTGACGGCTTTAGAATGGCTATTGACGCGGCGAAACAATTTGCAACGGAGCTTGTAAATGTCGGCATAACGTTTGATGATTCAATGGCGAAGGTTGCCGCCGTTTCGGGCGCGACAGGAACGGAGCTTGAACAGCTTCGCGCAAAAGCTAAAGAGCTTGGCGAAAGCACAAAATTCACGGCTTCCGAATCCGCTGAAGCCTTTAACTATATGGCTATGGCGGGTTGGAAAACCGAAGATATGCTCAATGGTATTGAGGGCATTTTGAATCTTGCCGCCGCGTCGGGGGCTGATCTTGCAACAACTTCGGATATTGTTACGGACGCGCTTACAGCTATGGGGTATGAAGCAAAAGACGCGGGGCGGCTTGCCGATGTTATGGCGGCGGCTTCATCAAACGCTAATACAAACGTTGAAATGATGGGCTTAACATTCCAGTACGCCGCGCCTCTTGTCGGTGCGCTCGGTTATTCAATGGAAGATACGGCGAAAGCAATCGGGCTAATGGCAAATAGCGGCGTGAAGGGTGAAAAAGCGGGAACGGCGTTACGTTCGATTTTTACAAGGCTTGCAAATCCCCCAAAAGATTGTGCGGAATCTTTGAAAGAACTCGGCGTTTCGCTGACCGATTCAAGCGGTAAAATGAAATCGTTTGACACGGTAATGCAAGATTTGAGAAAAGCGTTTGTTAATCTTGACGAAGTAGAAAAAGCGACACACGCAAGTAACATTGCAGGGCAAGAAGCGTTGTCGGGTATGCTTGCTATTGTAAACGCCGCTCCCGAAGATTATGCGAAATTAACGGCGGCTATTAATGATAGCGAGGGCGCGGCTCAAAACATGGCTGACACAATGCTCGACACGCTCGGCGGCGATATGACCGTTTTGAACTCACAGCTTGAAGGTGTTCGCCTTACTATTTATGAGCAGCTTTCCCCGACTTTGCGTGATCTTGTAAGCGACGCGCAAAAATGGCTTTCAAGCGTTGATTGGAAGTCGTTCGGGAAAAAAGCAAGCGACGCGCTCAAATCAATAATTGATTACGGTAAAAAGCTCGGAAAAAGTATTTTACCAGTTTTAAAAACGGCTTTAAATTTAGTTGGTAAAGCTCTTAAATTTGTTATAGATAATTTTAAGGTGCTTGCTCCGACTGTTTTACTTGCAGTAGGCGCATTTAAAGCGTTTAAAGCGGTTTTGGCGGTGACAACGGCGATACAAGCCGCAAAAACGGCTGTTGCGGGATTAACGGCGGGCGTTGGGCTTGCAACAAAAGCACAATATGCGTGGAACGCGGCAATGTCGGCGAATCCGATAGGCGCAGTTATAACGGCGGTTGCTTTGCTTGCGAGCGGTGTTGCGTTTCTTGCTACAGCGTTAAGCGACGCGGAAGAAGAAACAGATTTTTTAAGTGAAAGTCAGCGCGAAGCCGTTGAAGCGGCGAAGGAATCGGCAGAGGCTTATAGAGATAATAAAACGGCGGCTGAAGAAATGGCGGCGGCAAACGCGGCAAATGTTGATTATGTCGCCAACAATCTCTTGCCGCAGCTTGAAAATCTTGTCGGCGCAAACGGCGATGTATTAGAGGGCGAAGAAGCGCGGGCGAATTTTATTCTTGGAGAACTTAATAAAGCTCTCGGAACAGAATACAACGATCTTTCTGAAATTGTTGACGCAAACGGGAAAATCAAGCAGAGCATTTATGATGTTATTAACGCAAAAAAAGCTCAAATATATCTTGAATCCTATGAAGAAACATATAAAGAGGCGATTCAAAAAACCGCCGAAGCAGAAAAACGCCGCGCAACAGAAGCGCAGGGCGTAGCTATTGCGAAAGAAGAAGTCGTAAAAGCAGAAACCGCATTAGCAGAAGCTATTGAAAAAACAGATGAAGCGGCTCGGTCAAGTAATGAGTATGCTTTAAATCAGGCAATATTTGAAGAAGAGCAAGCAAGAAACGCTCTTAATCAAAAAAAAGAGGCGTTAGCCAAGCAAGAGAAAGCATATAAGGACGCGGCAACGGCGGCGCAAGAATTTTATAATGATATTGATACCTACGAATCAGCAAGCAAAGCGATGACGGAAGGTAATACGCAAGCAGTTATTGATTTGTTAGGCAATTTTGGCAATGGCTTCAAAACGGCGGCAAGCACAATGCGCGAGGGCGCGGAAGAGCAGAAAAAAATTCTCGGTCAACAGGTAATAGATACAGAAGTCAACTTGCAAATCATGGAAGATGACTATGCTAAATATTCCGAGGGTATGACCGACGAGGAAAAGAAGCAAGCGCAAGCGCGTATTGAAAACGCCCGCAAACAAGCAAGCGACGCAAAAGCTGAATTTTACAAGGTTGGCGGCGCAATAACTACAGGCATGGCTGAGGGCGTTCAAGGTCAAGATTGGGTGCTGAATAAAGCTATGCAAGTAACTATTGCAAAGGCTGTTAAAGCCGCAAAAGAAGCGGCAGAAATAAAAAGCCCGTCGCGCCTTTTCAGAAACAAAATCGGTAAAATGCTCGGTTTAGGCGTTGCGCTCGGTGTTGAAGATACAACAAAAAATGTTGTTAATACTGTTAAAGGACAGGTTAAAGCAATACGCGCCGCGTATGATCTTGACGGCTTTGCTCCCGCCGTTAGTGCGGGGCTGAACGTAAGCGGCGGCGGCAACGTAAACAACAGTAAAACGGTTACGGTTAATCAGTATAACACATATTCACAGGCTCACAGCAGATACGAACTTTATAAATCTAAACAGCAGACGGCGGCGGCGGTGCGTCTCGCTCTTGCGGGGGGTGTATAAATGTTACAGCTAATTTATATATCTAAATGGGGCGGGACGCTCAACCTGATAAACAATGAGTTGTTTTGGTTGACGAATGTTGACGGCATGACAATGGCGGCGACTGATATTTCGTCCGTTGTTATTGGCGACATAGACGGAGATCAGATTAATAATGTTCGCGCACAGCCGAGAGGGATTATATTTGATTTGCGTATAAAACCGAGCGTAAACGTGGAATATGCGAAGCGCGAAGTTTTGCGCATTGTTAAGCTGAAACAGGCTTGCACTCTCCAATGGACGCAAAACGACAGACCTTTGGTTATTAAAGGCGTTGTTGACGCTATCACAATGCCGCGTTTCAACAATGAAGTCACAATGCAAATATCAATTCATTGTGAAATGCCGTTTTGGGAAGATTTGAACGCAGTCGTTGCCGAGATCAGCGAAACAATCGGGCTTCATTATTTTACTTCTGATCCTTACGGTATGTTATATTTCCCGCCTGAAGGAATACCGTTTTCAGTTTACGATTTTAGCCGAACAAGAACATTTAATAATACAGGCGATGTTGCAATCGGAATGATAATAGAAGTTTTGGCATACAAAACCGTTACAAATCCGATTATATACGATCAGAACGGAAACTTTTTCGGCGTTGGGTACGGGAGCAAATCGCTCACAATGTACGCGGGCGACAAGCTCATTATCAATACAAACGCGGGCGAAAAATCCGTTACGCTGAACGGCGTTTCGCAACTTGACAAAGTAAAACCGCGTTCAACATGGTTACAATTTGAAGCGGGCGAAAATGAGTTTTCAATTAACAGCGATGACAGCGACACGGATAATATGGTGTTTACTCTCCAATACAAACAGAGGTATATTTAATGATTAATTTCGTTGAAATAAGAAACGCGGAGAGGGTCACAATCGGGATTATTGATACGGCAAATTCGGTAATATGGCACAGCAAATTTTACGGCGTTGGTGACTTTGAGATTTACGCACAGGCAACAGAAAAAAATCTTGAATTGTTGCAAGTCGGGAATTATGTTACGCGACAGGATAATGAAGAAGTCGGGATTATTGAATCAATAACCGTCGATTTTACAATTCAAAGCGGCTATATGATAACCGCAACGGGGCGATTTGCTAAATCCCTTTTAGACAGGCGTATTATTTACAAATTAAGCGGTAACACGAACACGCCGACGATCTTGCGCGGAAATGTAGAAATTGCGGTGCGGCAAACGGTGCTTGATAACGCTATTTCGTGTAGCTTTGACAGCCGCCGAAATATCCCGATTTTAGGGCTTGCCGCACTTAAAAACCTAACGCCAGTTATTGTTGATTCGAGCGGAAACGCCGCACAAAAACAAGTATCATATCAAAATTTACTTGAATATACCGATAGTGTTCTTCAGGAATACGGGCTTTCGGCAAGAGTTATATATAACGACAGCAATAAAATGTTGCTCTATGCCGTGAATCAGGGAACGGACAGAAGCACGGATAACACAGACGGGAACGAGCCGATTGTATTTAGTATTGAATATGACAATCTAAATTCAAGCAATTATTTATACGACGAAACAAGCCTCAAAAACGCGGCTTTAATCGGGGGCGCGGGTCAAGACCTTGAAAGGTTTTATTCGCTTCTTACGGGCGGCAAAAGCGGCTTGCAACTGCGTGAAATGTTTGTCGACGCGTCGTCACAAAGCCGAACGATCAAAGCAAGCGCACTTCAAACGGCTTATCCGTCAGGAACATTCACGGGATTAAATTTCGTTGTCGGCGGCGTTATATATGCAACGCTTGTTTTGAAACTTGACACGGAATATTCTTTGTCAACGCTTCAAGATACTTTTCCGACTGGATCGGTAAGCGGAACAGCTTTCAAAGTTGGCGGCGTGACTTATGCAACGGCGGTTTACGGAAAAGAAAACACTTATATTTTAACCGCTGTCGGATATAAAGCATATCTCGACGCAAAAGGCACGGACGCAGATTATGAATATACGGCGGCGCGCTATACGATGATTTTGAATCAGCAAGGAAGCGAAAAGCTGCAAGATAAAATTGTTAATGAAACATTTAAAGGTGATATAAACGTTTCATTTGGCGTTTGGCGGTATGGAGAGGATTATTTTCTCGGTGACATTGTAACAGTACAAGATAATTATATTAATAAATATATCAACACAAGAATAACGGAAGTAACGGAAGTGCAAGACGAAAACGGCTATTCCGTGGACGTTGTTTTTGGGGAGTAAAGGAGAGTTGAAACATGGCACAGAAAAGCGGATTTTTTGACGCAATTTTTAACGCGGGCGTTTATGACCGAACATATACGGCTGACGATTATTCGGACAATCTCGCCGTCGTTATATCAACGGGCGTTTTAAGAAGCCCAAACGATGATTTGAAAGTGACGGCGAACGGCTTAAATTTAACCGTTAATGCAGGGCGGGCATGGATAAACGGAAAGTATTATTATAATACTTCGGTGTATTCGCTCCCCGCAATTACTCCCCCGACAGGCGGATCACGAATTGACCGTGTTGTTTTGCGCCTTAATAAAAATATTACGGCACGAACAATAACTATTGAATATCTTCAAGGAACAGCCGCAACAAATCCTGTTGCTCCCACGCTTACGCGAAACGAAAATGTTTATGAAATTTGTCTCGCGCAAATTACCATTCAGGCAAACGCAAATTCTGTAACGCTGACAGATACAAGATCAGACAAAAGCATTTGCGGTTGGGTTTATTCAACTTCGGGCGATGATTCATTTTTTACGACGCTTGACAATTCTTTTAACGCATGGTTTGAAAACGTAAAAGATACTCTTGCAAGCGTGACGCTTTTCAAGCGGTATAAATACGAAACGACGCTCGGCGCGGCTTCAAGCTCCGTTACGTTTTCCATTCCGCAATATGACGAAGATACTTGTTTTCTCGAAGTGTATGTAAACGGATTACTCGCCGACAATTACACGGTAAGCGGCTCGGTTTTGAGCTTTGGCACAACGCTAATAGCGGGAACAGAAATCACCGTTTATTGTTTCAAGTCTATTGACGGAACGGGCATTATGTCTGTTGCAGACGAAATAACAGAGCTTCAAAATGAATACGCGGCACTTTCAGGCGTTTCAAAATTCACTTATGTTTGCACGGGGCAAGATGATAATATTTCGCTTTCGCAGATTGCACAGGCGATTTATGAGGGAAGTTATGATTCTTCACAGGTAACAGCGGCGGCAAATGCCTTTTTGACCGCTCTCGGCGGCAATACATGGCTTGCAAGTCTTTATGATTGGTCGCAAGTAACAATATCCGTTGTAGGCAAAGTAAACGCGAGAACGCCCGCGTATGGGAGCGGAACATCGGTCAGCCGATACAGATATTTTAATTTCGGTTTGATTGGAACAAGCAACAAAAGAATTACATTCGACTTTGCAAAAGCCGATACAATTCAAATTGCTCCTGAAGCAAACACAAGTAATATAATTTTTTACGGTACTGATCTTGATATTCGAAATTGCTCGGTTGATGTGGAAACAGACGGGGCAAGCTCAAATGTTCAGGTTGTCGCGGGAAGTAATGTCGGAAAAACGCACATTGAAAATTGTCGCTTTGATGTACTGGCTTCGGGTGATATAAAAATCGCGGCGCAAGGTACATTTGTAAATTGCTATTGTCGCGCGAGATCAGAGGCGGGACACGCGCTGTTATATTGTCCTGACAGCGATGATTTAATTCGCATTATCGGCGGCACACATTTAGCGTATGCGGTTGTTAGCGGCAAAACGGCGGCGGTGTTTTATACTTACGGAACAGAAACGAACGCGGTTATAATGGCAACAAATATAAATTGTCCGACTGTTACGGTTTCGGGATTTTGGCAACAGTATTTGTCGGTCGCTTACGCGGGAAAAACAATTATTGATTGCGTAACAAGCACAATGAACAGCGCGGGAAGCTACAACACGATAACCAATCAAGTATGGCTCTCTAAAGCGTGGTAATAAATAAAGACGGGATTTCTCCCGTCTTTTTTTGTTTTCCTAAAACCATCTATAATAATCCATTATTTCGCGTCCTTGCTCCAAACATAACGAGTAATAAGGGCAACCGTTTCTCTCGTTATGTGCGACACGGGCAAAAGGAAAGACGATAAGATATAATTCGACCTTATCGTCGTGAATAATAATCTTTTCAATTAGTTTATCATAAACCGATTTTACGATTTGCGGGTCAGGGCTTTCAATTTTTAACGCGCAATCTTCAAGAAATTCAAGAATCATATCTTCGGAAATAACACTTGTTTCAATACTTTCAAGGCGAGCAAGTTTTTCGTTTAAAGCGGTCAATTCTTTTGAATAATCCGCTATCATTTCCGAATAGACTTCTTCCATTGCGGCATTTTCTGTTATTTGGGCTTCGATTTTTTTCTTTTCGATTGCTTTTACAGCGTCAATAATTGTGCGTTTGCGTTTTTCCGCTGTTTTTAATTCTTCTTGCAATAATTGCGGTGTGCTGTCTGTTTGCGACATAATAAAAGAAGCGATTTCCTTGATTTTATCGGGCGTTAAAATGTACTTTTTAATTTGTTTTATAGCGTATTCTTCAAGTATATCTTGACGAATATTTTTTCCTGTACAAGTGTTATAATGAGCTTTCTTTTGGCATATATAACGACCATATCCCGTGACTTTGCCGCCGCGTGTATCTTTATAATAAGTGCCGTTATAGAAGCCGCCGCAATTAGCGCATATAATTTTTCCCGTGAGAGGATAAAAACGTTTTGTGCGGCGCGGGCGCGGTTGTTGTGAAAAAGCGGCAAATTTAGCTTGAACAGCGTCGAAAATTTCTTTGTCGATGATAGCGGGAACAGCGTTTTCTATTGCCAATGGCTCATAACCTTTAATGTCGAATTTTCGTGTTCCGATATAAAATTTATCTTTCAACATTCGACCGATTGTTTTACTCGGCATAAAATTTCCCGTTTTTTTAGATCGAATATCCCGCTCGATCAATTCGTCACGAATGGCGTTTAGGGAATAACCGTCAAGAAACATATCAAAAATAAGTTTTACGATTTCGGCTTCGGTTTCTTGTACACAGTATTTTTTGCGTGGTTTTCCTCGCGTCATTTCTCCAGTTTCGTATGTTGTATATCCATATTGAATAATGCCGCCGAGATAATATCCTTGTTTTGCGGCAATATACATTCCCGAACGAACGTGCGCCGCCGTTATGTCGGATTGTAATTCGTGCATTGCAAAGAGATTTGTTCCCGAAAATTTACCGTGCGCGGTTGATAAATCAATAGGCTCGATCACGGATTCAATAACAATTCCGTGCTTTCCCATTAATTCATGGTTAGTGTTGAGCGCGTCGCGGGTATTCCTAAAAGACCGCGAAAAACTAAAAACAATTATACGGTCAAACTTATCGCGCCCTGCGTCGTACAGCATTTCTTCAAGGGATTCTCGCCCTGCGGTTTTCTTCCCTGTTTTGGCTTCGTCGATATATGAACGAACATATTTATATCCTTTGCGTTCAATATGTTTTAAACATTCTTCTTCTTGATATTCAATCGAAAACGATTCCATTTGTTGTTTTGAAGAAAAACGAATATAGATAACAGCGCGAATAATTTTTCGCTCTTCTTCATGCTTGTCAATAATAATCATTTCTTTTGTAACTCCTTCATACTCAAATACAGCTTCATAAATTCTTGGTAAAGTGCCTCTTTTGTTTCTTCGGAAACGTTTTCGTTTTCAAAAACATCTTTCGCCCGCGCTAACAGATCAAACGCTTCGTCAGTTGCGGAAAGACCGAAGTAATCAAGCCCGACACCGAACTTCTCGGAAATCTCATTCAACACTTTAATATTCGGCGTTCTCTGTCCGATTTCGTAACACGAAAGCGTAGAACGGGAAACGCCGATTTTTTCCGCAAATTCCTCTTGCTTCAGCTTTCGGCTTTTGCGAAGATTTTTGATTTTATTGCCGATATTCATTTTTATCACCTCACGAGAAAAGATATTATCACATTTATGTTGCAATGTGTAGCACAAAGACCGAAAAATATACATCATGCTTCAAAATGAGAAAAAAGACCCACAAAATGCAGAAAAAAGCTCGTTATTTACAATTCGTTTACAAATATATGCTAAATGTGTTCATATTTAGGGAGTATAATAAAATCACAATAAAGAGAGATGTAGAGTGTCAAGCAGATATGTGGATTAAACATTACTTTGGAGCAAACGCGAAAGAAGTTGCAAAGCAATTCATCGAATAAGATTAATCAAGCTGCGCTAACGGCTATACGGGCAAAGGAGATCAGACAATGCGTTTATGGCACAAAGATTTAATACCCGTATTGCCGAGAAAACAGCTTTTAGGGCAATGGCGCGAATGTTGCTTGATAGCGAAAAACATAGCCGAAAAGGGTACGCCAAATCATTTGTTAGTCAATAAGGTTATGAATTATACGTTAGGTCAATTTTGGTGTTACGGACAATTTATTATTTTAGAAATGGACAGGCGCGGATATTCGGTCGACGATGAAAAATTCGATAAGTATTTTACAATTTCGGAACTTGATTTAAGTGCTACGAAATCGGATATATTTAGAGGGTGGCACGACAATCAATACTTGCTTCAATGCTTTTACAATCTTCAAGAAAAATTTGATTGCGGCGGCATGACAAACGAAGAATACAACAAAATACATACATTTATGATCGAAAGGGGGTTTAGAGTTTGAAAGGCTTTAAGTTATACGCATTAACAGCGTTTGCGGTCATGCTCGGCGTAGCTACGTTCTATTTCACGTTAAAAGTATCTTTTGATGAAATGGCGCAAATGAGAGCCGAAACCGAAACCGAAACCGAAACGGTTGAAGAAACGCAACTTGAATTTGAGCCGATAGAAAGCGAAGCAGAGATTGAGCCGATAGAAGTTGAAAGTGAAAAAACAAGCGAATCAAACGCAGAAACGGAAGAAAATATATCAATTTCAACTTTTGATTATGATGATTTAATGCTTTTGGCAAAAATCGTACAGAATGAAGCGGGTTGCGATTTCTGCACAGACGAACATCAACGCGCCGTTGCAAGCGTGGTAATAAACCGAGTAAATGACGCACGTTTTCCCGATACGATTTACGGCGTTATTTCGCAAGGTTGGAACGGCGAATGTCCGTTACAATACAATGTTGGCGGCATTGAACGGTTTAACAGTTTAAAGCCGTCCGAACGTGCGCTTGCAAACGCTCAATACGTTCTTGAACACGGCTCAACGGTTGACGGGGCAATATGGCAAGCGGAGTTTATACAGGGCGAAATCGTAGCTTATTTTGCCTATCCCGAAGTGTATTCGACAATAACATATATATGCAAATGAAAGGAAACAAAAATGATTACGATTTTAGCAAAAAAGTATAGAAACGATTATTCGAATCAAATGTGTACAATGCGCTTTTCAAGCCTAACAGACTTATTTGAGCATTTAGTTAAAATAAGTTTAGATTTTGCAGACAAAAAGCGTTCTTGGATTCCTGTTCCGAGCGAGGGCAAACAATATGATTGGTGTAGCAGAATAGAAATTGACAATAAAACTGACTATCTTGATTGCTTTTGGATATACAAGATCGAAAACGAAAACGGCATTTTATATTCAAACGGTACATACACAGACGGAGAAAAGTTTTGCGCGAAATCTGTTGAGGATTGGCTTGTAAAGTGTAAACAGTATATCAACAAGAAAAATAGATTTGTTGAGGAATAGGAGATCAGAATGGAGGGAAGAAAAATTGTAAAGTGGTGTTCGTACTGCAAAAAGCCCATTAAAACAAAAACATATATTTATTGCCCGTATTGCACAAGAAAGTTAAAGGACGAAGAAGAATACAAAAAGTATAAAGCTATGAAAGAGCTTGACCGAGTACATTTTGCCGACGCTGATTGTGTATTAAGAAACGATGTTATACAGGTAATATGCAACGTTGAGCCTTGCGAGGTTGTGGCAAAAGACGAATACGACAAAGTAATAAAACATTGTGAATTACTTGAAGCGCGTTTATCACATCTTTTGTTAAGTGATTTTATACGCAGCTTTGATGAAGTAATTCCGCTTGGAAAAAACAAAGGCAAATACAAGCGAGATATAAGAGAAACTGACAAAATTGCGGGATTAATATTAGGGGAATACAAACTTGATTTGAACGGAGAAAGCGATTATGACCATGAACAAATTACAGCATGGTTACAATCGGAACACAAAAAAAACGTTTACTTGCGCTATGAAGATATTAATGATTTTATAGTTAAACTTGCTAAAACAGGGGAAATACCTATTTCATGCGCTCAAAAAATTACAGATGAACTGCCTTTTTTTAAAACAAAGGAGATTGACGAATGACAACAAAAGAATATATACGCGCAGTTGTTCGGTCTATAAATGACTTGCCGCTTGATGAAAAAGTCGAAGCTATAAACGAATTTAAGAAAGAGTTACAAGAAATTAGCCCGTTTCAAAATGAGCCTGTCGATTGTGTTCAATGGGTAAAAGAAGAACTTGTTATAGCAAATGACTATAACCCGAACACGGTTGCGCCGCCTGAAATGGAGCTATTACATACTTCGATAAAAGAGGACGGATATACACAGCCGATTGTTGTATATCAGCATGACGGAATTTTTGAAGTCGTTGACGGCTTTCACAGAAACCGCGTCGGCAAAGAATACAAAGATATACATGACAGAATACACGGCTATTTGCCAGTAACGATAATAAACGATGACAGACACGAAAAAGCCGACAGAATAGCGTCAACTATTCGTCATAACCGTGCGAGAGGGAAACACCGTGTAGAAGCTATGTCCGATATTGTGATCGAGCTTAAACGCCGAAATTGGAGCGACGCAAAAATCGCGCGTGAGCTTGGAATGGACGCAGACGAAGTTTTAAGGCTAACGCAAATAACAGGACTTGCGGAAATGTTTGCAGACAAGGATTTTAGCGAAGCGTGGGAAGTCGATATGCTCGACGAAACGGACTACGCTGACGAAAAGTTTGAAAGCGACGAAGAATGAAACAAGTCTATTATCATTATACCGTGTGGGAAGATTTCCAAAACGGTATGTATGACGAAGTAAAAGAAGGGCGGCAAGATCGAGTACAAAAAGCCGTTGAAATTCTCACAAACCTTGAATTGCTATATGAGCAGATGACGCGAGTAACAAACGAATGGATATATTGCACGGAGCAAAATTTCACGAACGCAAGTATCAATCATCAAGCGTTTCTCGGTCAAACGGCTTGTAACATTTACGCGGGGATCAAAGAGGACGAAACGCGGGAAGCGTGGGGATATTTAACGAACGCGCAGCGATACGACGCTAACAAGGTGGCTGACCGTGTTTATAACGAATGGGTGAGCCGTTATATGAAAGATAAAGACGGTTATCAATATTCTTTATTTGATTTAATCGACAAGGGGGAACAATGAAAAACAAGCTCGGAATCAATGTATATGAGGCGGCAAAACAAAGGATTGCTTATACATTCGATCACTTTGAAAAAATAATCGTTTCGTTTAGCGCGGGAAAAGATTCAACTTGTATGCTTCACATGGTTTGTGACGAAGCAAGGCGGCGCGGTCGAAAAGTCGCGGTCATGCTTATTGATCTTGAGGGTATGTATGAAAAAACGATAGATCACGCTGAACGCTGTCGGGAAATGTACAAAGATTGCACGGAATGGTTTTGGATTTGTTTGCCGTTGCATTTAAGAAACGCCGTGAGCGTATATGAGCCGTTTTGGAAGTGTTGGGACGAAGATCAAAGAGATATGTGGATCAGGGAGCTTCCGAAAGATTGTATACACGATGAAAAGTATTTTCCGTTTTTTAAGAACGGCATGGAATTTGAAGAATTTGATGTGCTTTTCGCTCAATGGTATGCACAGGGTCAGCCGTGCGCGGTGCATATCGGAATTAGAGCCGACGAGAGCTTGAACAGATACCGAACAATAGCAAACAGATATAAAGAAACATATAACGGTTTAATGTGGACGACGCGCGTCATCGACAACGTTTATAACTGTTATCCAATATATGATTGGAAAACACAAGACGACTGGATTTATCAGGGCAAGAATCCCGATAAACCGTATAACGAACTTTATGATTATATGCACTTGGCGGGGCTGACAATTTCTCAAATGCGTATATGTCAGCCTTACGGAGACGATCAGCGGCGCGGATTGTGGTTGTTCCATTTAATCGAGCCGCAAACATGGGCAAAGGTTGTCGCGCGTGTAAACGGCGCAAATAGCGGCGCGATGTACATAAACGAAACAGGCAATATAAACGGCTACAACAAGATCAAAAAGCCCGAAGGACACACATGGAAAAGTTTTGCGATACTTTTAATAAACTCTATGCCGCCAAAAACACAGGAACATTATAAAAATAAAATTTATAAATTCATTAAATGGTGGCAAGAGCGCGGTTATCCTGAAGGAATCCCCGACGAAGCTGATTATCAAATGGAACAGAAAAAAGATGTTCCGTCATGGCGGCGCATTTGCAAAAGCCTTTTGCGTAATGACTTTTGGTGCAAAGGTTTGAGCTTTACACAACAGAAATCAACGGCTTATGAAAAATACCTTGAAATGATGAAGAAAAAGCGCGAAGGTGAAAATCAAATGAGCCTTGATAATTTTTAATCTTTATGTTGCGCGTTGCAACAAAAATGAATAATCCGCAACATTTTGGTTTATATTCACGGAAAGGGGGCGAAAAAATGAGAACAAACCTTAAGATATTCAGAATAAAACAGCACTTGACGCAAAAAGAAATGTCCGAAAAAATCGGTTGCTCACGCGGTTGTTATTCGGGAGTTGAGAGCGGAGATCGAGAGGGTCGCCAATCGTTTTGGAACGACTTGCAAAAAGCGTTCAATATTCCCGATACGGATATGTGGACGTTGAAAAAAAATGAGTAAAAAGCCTGAACGCCGCTTTGAAACCGTGTTCATTCAAAGCGACAAGCCGCCAAACTTGCGCGTTATGGTTGATTTATTGATTCAAAAAATCAACAGAGGGGAGTTGAACAAATTTGAACAAATTAAAAGCCGAGAAGTACGGCGAACTTCTTCAGGAGATAGCGCGGGTTATGGCGAAGAAAAACATTAAAATTGAACTACTACACGAAGAAATCAACAGACTAAAACAATTACTTTTGAATGCAGAAAAAGAGAAAGGATAAACAAAAAATGGAAGAAAAAAGAGGAAACACACTCACCATAACAATAGCACGAAATTCTGACGGAGAAATTTTGAGGGTAGTACAATGCAGATCAATTTTTGCGGGTGTTGCAGGAGATTTTGGAGAGGCAGATTCGTGCGCTATTAGTTTGAACGAAAATTCGAACGGAATGGACGCGCTTGCGGCGGCAAATGCGGTCGACACAGCTATTGAAAATTTTGAAAAGAATAACAAGGAATTTGCACTTATTCGAAAGCTCATGAACGTCGCCAAAAAAGTAACGGGTTTTTCTGGAATTGTATCTGAAGTAGCAAATGAAGAAAGCGAGGAAGAATAAAAATGATAACATTAACAATAAAAGACGATAAAACGGGCGTAGTTAAAATGTATGACGTCAACGGGATTGTTGGCGGATTCGTGGAGAGGGTTATTGGCGATAGAGGCTTTCACGCGGTGGTTGCTACCGAAAATACTACTGCGGGGGAGTTTGCTCAAATGATAGCTGAAGCAGAAATCGCCGTTGAAGAAGCGAAAAAATTACTTAAGCATAATAGTTGGATAAAACGCGCGAAACGAAAGTTTAAAAAAGAAAATAGAAATTTCATACAGGAGAATAAAGAAAATGCCGAATAATAATGAAGTTGAAATCATTGAGGGCGATATAGTCGATTTGACCGCAAGACCGCAAAACAATGGCGCGTTGCTTGACGCGAACACCGACAATATTCTTTACCTTGCCGACAAAGCCGAAAAATATATCGAGGCAATGAACAGAATCATGGACGCGGCTTTGAAAATCACGAATGAGCTTGACTGGGTGTTGATCGGCGGCAAGCCGTATCTTCAGGAAAGCGGCACAACGAAGGTCGCTCGGCTTTTTGGAATATCAATTCAGCTTCTCGGAACGCCGACGGTAGAGTTTGACAATGAGGGCTATAAAACATACACATATAAAGCACGGTTTATGCTCAAAGATCAGTTTGTCGAGTGCGAGGGAAGCCGAGGCATGAAAGAGGACTTTTTCGCAAAAGCGGGCAAAGATAAACCGTTAAAAAAGCCCGATGAAATCGACGACAGAGATGTAAAAATGGCGGCTTATACGAATTGCCTGAACAACGGTATAAAACGCCTTATCCCGAATTTGAGAAACATTGACGTTGCAACGCTTGAACGTGCGGGGCTTGATGTAAACAAAATAGCGGGTTACACGTTCAAAGAAGGCTCGAAAGGCGGCACGGGCAAAGGCGAGGGAGAAAGCGGGCTTGTTTGCGAAAATTGCGGCAAAGCAATAACACAAAAAGTTGCGTCTTATTCACAGGGCAAATTCGGGAAAATGCTTTGTATGGAGTGCCAAAAAGGAGCGTCGGCGTGATGTTCAAATGTGCTGATTGTGGATTGATTTTCGACGAAAGCGAAATTGCAGTTTGGGAAGAAGATCGAGGCGAGTTTTGGGGTATGCCCGCTTATGAAAAAATGAGCGGGTGTCCTCAATGTCATAGCGGCGATATAGCCGAAATAGAGGTAAACGAAGATGAAAATAACAATTTATGATTATGAAAGTACAGCAAAAGAATGTGAAATTCCCGCAAGTGATGTTAAAGATATTGACACTATAATGGTAAACGTCATTTCGGGTGATGAAGAAGTATGGGTACATTTGAAGAATGGCAAACGCTTTTATTTTGACGCAAGCGATTGTCGCATTATAGCTTATGATGACGGCACTTATTTCGTTGAAGGGACTGAAAATATACAAAAATGGCTTGATTATAAGCCGTCGGGCAAAAGAACAGCGTCTTATGAAAGGCAAGAAATGTTTGATTAAAAGGCGGTGAAGATAATGACAGCCGAACAAATGAACGCAAAGCTATTCAAGGCGAAAGCCGACAAGATTCAGGTTTATCCGTGCAACAATTTGAGAGCTTCAAATCTCGGTCATCCATGCGAAAGATATTTATATCTCCTGATAAAACATTGGGACGAGCAGAAACCGCATGATGTGGGCTTACAAAATATTCTCGACCTCGGCAATGCGCTTGAAGAACATACAATAAACAACATCAAAGAAGCGGGATTTGAGGTCGTAACGCCGACGGTCAGATCATGGAAAGTCGATGTAAAGGGCGGTATCATCACGGGGCGCGAAGATATACGCATAAAAGACGAAAACGGCGAACTTCTCCCCGTCGAAATCAAAGGAATATCGCCCTTTGAATTTGACAAGCTGAACAGCGTCGACGATTTTCTCAAATCGAAGCGGTCATATATTCGCGGTTATCCCGCGCAGCTTTTTGTGTATATGCTTCGGTTTGGCAAGGAAAAAGGATATTTTGCGCTTACGAATAAGCTGACAGGCGAAACGAAGTTTATTGAAGTGCCGCTCGATTATGATTACGGGGAACAAATGTTATCAAAGGCTGAACGCATATACGCGGCGTTAGAAGCAAACGAAGCTCCTGACGCTTGCGATGATGTGACGCTTTGCGAAAACTGTTCTCTCGCGCATATATGCGGTCAGGTGCGACGTGTTCCCGCCGACGTCGATCTTGACGAGGAACTCGACGACCTTATAAACCGAAAGCAAGAACTCGCGCCGATGAAAAAAGAATATGAAGAAGTCGACGCGGAGATCAAACGCAAGGTTGGAGAGCGCGAAAAGGTTATCACGGGGCAATATTTGATTGAACGAAAATCATTTATCAAAAAGGCGTTTACCGTTCCCGAAAGCAAACAATACAGGGTAACAATAAAGAGGTTGTAACATGAAAGGAAGAAAAGAAATCAAAACAATAATGCAAGCAGTAAAAAATGTGATGTCAGACCCGCGAGAATTTGACGAGCGCGTTAATGCGGAATTGAAACAAGGCTTTATATTAAAATCCCGCAATTTTTACGAAGGGGCGGGCGATTGGAAACCTATTTTATTCGCAGAGCTTGAACGACGAATAGTAATTGACGACGATGTGCTTTGATGACTTGCAAACGGCAAAAAGGCGGGTTTTTCCCGCCTTAAGAGCCGCCGCCAGTAAATAATTGCGTCCAATATACGCCGTATTGACCGCCTTGATAAAAGCCGACACCGAGAGTATCAAAATTCGCGTTCATGATGTTAGCACGATGACCCGAACTGTTCATCCATGCGTTCATGACTTGTTCAGGCGTTTGTTGCCCAGCCGCGATATTTTCGCCCGCCGATGAATAATGAACGCCGTGATCCTGAAGCATTTGGAACGGCGAGCCGTAAGTCGGGGAAGTATGGTCGAAATAGTTTTTATCTGCCATATCTTTCGACTTCATCGTTGCAAGATCGGTCAATGTAGAAGAAAGCGTCAACGGTTTTAGATTTTGCTTTGCTCTTTCGTCGTTGACTAACTTCAAAACCGCTTCGGCTTGTGATGACGTTTCGTGATCGGTTGGCTCTTTATCTCCGCTTTGAATATCGTCGGAATGAGAGCTTTCATTTGTTCTCGTCCCCGTGCCATGTTCGGCGTATTGTGGCATTTCAATTTTATCTTGCGGAAAAATCAAATGCGGGTTGTGCAAATGGCGGTTAAGCTCCAACATTTTGTTGAACGGAACTTTATAACGTTGAGCTATTTTCCAAATGCTGTCCCCGTGTTGCACCGTGCATTGCGCAGATGAAACCGATGAAAAACCAAAAAACATAGCAACGAACGACATTAAAAGGATTGATTTTTTCATAATCGTATTATGTTCCGTTTGTTGCGGAAACAAACATAAAATAAAACGAGGTTTAAAAAATGGACGAATACAGACTTGAAACGTACTGGAACGACATACCGACAACGAGATCAGAAGCCGTCACATATCCGATTTTGAAAATGTGGTGGAACACAAACGAACGCGAAGTCAGGCGCATTTTACACGAACTGTCGAGCTTTGACAACGGCGACGATTATGTTTTGATTAGATCAGGCAAAAGCCGAGGTTTTTACAAGACCGACGACGCGGAAACAATAAAAGCATATAAAACGGAGTGCCTGAACAAAGGGCGAAGCGTATTTGCACCGATAAAAAAGATTAATAGAATTTTGAAAGCAAACACGGAGCAATATTCGCTTGTCAACAATTTGCGAGTTGTACGCGAAGAAAGAAACTTAAAACAATCGGCGGTTTGTGCGTATATGAAAGTATTTGACGAGCAATTCAACGAGCCGATGTTGTCAAAAATGGAAAACGGCGTTTGTTTGCCGACACCGTTTCAGCTTTTGAAATTAAGCGAAATATACAACTGTCAGCCCGACGATCTTGTAAAAACGGACTTGTATTATTAAAAGTTTATTTACAATTTGATGTAAAGCCTGTTCATATTTAAGGCGTAAAATTATAAAAAAATAATACGTTGTGCTAACGGCTAAACGAGCGGCGCAAAAATGGACGGTAAAAAGACGGAGTAATTATGGACGAAGAAAAGAGAGATAAAGCATATAAACAGCTTGCTCATGCAATCGTTTTTCAGGCGGTGCGAGATTATCGTGACGCAATACTATATAACGATTTGGAACTTGTTAAATCGTGTGAGCGATTTTTTAAATCGGAATGGTGTTTGTTTTTGGCGCAGTTGAACGGCGAACATTTAGCGGAGAAATTGAGAACTGAAACGCTTCGTTTTAAAGATCAAGCGTGTAAAATCTTTGATGAAAAGCAAGCCCGCAACGACACAGAGCCGACAGAAAAGGCGTTTAAATGCCCGACGTGTCGTGAGTGGTGTGATGTAACATTCGGCTATATATCGAAACGTGCGCGGTCAAAAGGCTATTTTGCAAAGTGCCGAAGTTGCGGGATTGAATACAAGCGGAAGATCGGAGAACAAAAAAATGAGCAAACTTCACGATAACAATTATTTCAATGTTCAATCATTTATGGTTAAGGATTTGAAGCTAAAAGGGAACGAGCTTGTTATCTTTGCCGTGATATATGGGTTTTCACAAACGGAAGATCAGGCGTTTACTGGCGGCTTGCAGTATTTAGCCGATTGGACGAACTCAACAAAGCAAGGTGTGATAAAGAGCTTAAAATCACTTTTAGAAAAAGGCTATATTATAAAAAGTGAAAAACATATAAACGGGGTTAAATTTTGTGAATACCGTTCAACTATGTTTAATGGTGAGGTAAACAAAGTTGAACAAGAGCCGTTAAACAATGTTGAACAGGGTATTAAACAAAGTTTACCTAATAAAGAACTTGATAATAAATCGGTTGATAATCTATATATAAAAAATATTGTCGAGTATCTAAATTCAAAAGCTGATAAAAATTATCGTCCAACAACCGAAAGCACGGCGCGGCATATTCGGGCGCGGCTGAACGAGGGCTTTTCCGTTGATGACTTTTTCGCGGTGATTGATAAAAAAGTCGCTGAATGGAAAGGCACGGACATGGATATGTATTTAAGACCTGAAACGCTTTTCGGCTCAAAATTTGAAAGTTACCTAAACGCGAGATCGAGAACAACAAACAGACGCGGCGCGAACGGTGTTTTAATTGCCGATAACGGCTATGATGAATTAGACGAGATATTTTGAGAGGTTAAAATGATACATGATTTAAAAATATTGCCAAAATATTTTGACGCTGTTGAAAGCGGAATAAAGCCTTTTGAGGTTAGAAAGAATGACCGCCCGTTTGCGGTTGGTGATGTGTTATTGCTTTATGAATGGGACGGAAAGCAATACACGGGAAGAACGACACGCAAATTGATTTCTTATATTCTCGATGTACCTGAATATTGTGCGGACGGGTATGTTATTCTCGGATTAAAAGAAGCGTATTAAAGGGGTGAATCCGTGAACATTGAAAACCTCATTAACAGCATAGCAGAACGAGCGGCAGCAGAGAACGCCGCGACGGACGGAGATTATACAGAAAACGGATTGCTCTATTGCGGGAAATGCCGAACACCTAAACAATGTGAAGTTGAGCTTTTCGGGAAAAAGCGGATTGTGCATTGTATTTGTCAATGTAAAGCGGAAAAGCTGAAAGCCGAAGAAGAAGAACGCAAGCGGCGAGAAAGATTCATGAGAATACAGGCATTAAGACAAGGTGGTTTTCCTGACGCAGAAATGCAAAAATGGACTTTTGAAGCTGACGACGGAACAAGCGAAGTTTCCAAAATAGCGCGTAATTATGTTGATAATTTCGATGAAATGAAAAAGCGCGGAAAAGGGCTTTTACTTTTCGGCAATGTTGGAACAGGAAAAACATTCATTTCGGCTTGTATTGCGAACGCCTTAATTGATAAAGGCTATCCGTGTTTGGTTACGAATTTCGCGCGGCTTGTAAACACGGTTTCGGGAATGTATGACGGAAAGCAAGATTATATTGACAGCCTTAATAACTTCGATTTGCTCGTTATTGATGATCTTGCAAGCGAGCGCGATACTGAATACATGGGCGAGATTGTGCAAAACATAATTGACAGCCGTTATCGTTCAAATCTGCCCTTGATCGTTACAACAAACTTGACAAGTGAAGAATTAAAAAAGCCTGTCGAGATCAGAAAACAGCGCATTTATTCAAGGCTATTTGAAATGTGTGTGCCAGTAGAGGTAAAAGGCAAAGACAGACGAAAACAAAAGCTCCGCGAAGAATACGGCGAAATCGGAAATCTGCTCGGCTTAAATGTTGCAGAACGCGACAAAAATGAAAATACGGACAGTAAAACGCCGTGATTATGACGCTTAACGCAACGTGCATATTTTCAGGAAAGACGCACGATAAAGAAAGGATTAAAAATGAAAGGTTTAAAAGTTTTAAGTTTGTTTGACGGAATAAGCTGCGGAATGGTTGCGCTTGAGAGGGCGGGTATTCCTGTCGAAAGATATGTTGCTTATGAGATCGATCCGAACGCTATAAAAATCAGCAAAAAAAACTATCCCGATATTGAGCATTGCGGTGATGTAACAACAGCAGATTTTACGCAGTATAAAGATTTTGATTTATTGATCGGTGGCAGCCCGTGTCAATCATTGAGTATTGTGCAAAGCAAAACGCGACAGCACTTAAACGGAAAAAGCAAGTTGTTTTTTGAATTTGTACGAGCCAAGAAAGAAGTAAAGCCGAAACATTTTCTATTTGAAAATGTTGCAAGCATGAATGACGAAAGCAAACAAATGATTTCAGAATTGCTCGGCACTATGGCGATTTTTATTAACAGCGCCGAATTTTCTGCACAAGAGAGACCGCGCTTATATTGGACTAACATATTCGTTCCTTACGGAAAGGAATTTTATGGATATTCATATCAGCAAGAAAACGATTTAGTTTTGCGGGATATTATGGAAAAAAACGTTTCGGAAAAATATTTCTATAATTATCCTTTGACAAACATTGATATGACAAAACAAGTGTGCGCGACAATGGAACACAATAATCACGAAATGCATAAACGCGTTTTTAATCCTGATTTTAAATGTCACACCTTAACGGCGGTTTGTGGTGGCAATCAACAAAAAAAGGTTTATGACAATGGACGAGCACGAAAATTAACTCCGCTTGAATATGAACGTTTGCAGACTTTACCCGACAATTACACGGCGGGCATGTCGGACGGCGCAAGATATAAAGCAATCGGTAACGGATGGACAGTCGATGTTATAGCGTACATTTTGAAAGGTTTAATCTTATAAAGGACGTGAAAATGTGAATAAGGACAAATTGAAAGCCGAAATTGAACGAATTGAAAACATCAAGCAAAATAAAGCAAGCAAATTCATTCACGAAGAATTAAATCAATATTTGAAGCTGTTGAAACGGCAGTTAAAACAGGCTGAAAAAGAATGATAGCAATTTATATCGCGTTTATAGTGCTGATGATTGCTTACATTTGGTATAGAGATAATTAAAAAAGGTGTTGAAAAAAATGACTATTAAAGAAATCAAAATAACAGAGCTAAAGCCGTATGAAAACAATCCGCGAATGAATGACGGCGCGGTTGACGCGGTAGCAAATTCTATTCGTGAATTTGGCTTCAAAGTGCCGATAATCATTGACAAAGAAAATGTCATCGTTGCAGGGCATACGCGACTGAAAGCGGCGCAAATGCTCGGTCTTGACAAAGTGCTGTGCATTGTTGCCGATGATTTGAACGAAGATCAGATAAAGGCGTTTCGGCTTGCAGATAATAAAGTCGGTGAACTTGCAACATGGGATTTTAACGCTCTTGCAAAAGAAATCGCAGAACTTGACACAATTGACGTTTCGCAATTTGGTTTTGATAATGCGGAAATAAACCCCGATCAGTATGACGAAGAATTTGAATTGCCCGATGGAGATAAAGGCGAATTTCAGCAGATGACTTTTACGTTGCATAATAAACAAGCTGAATTAATTAAATATGCGATTGAAACAGTTGACGAAAGCATAAAAAATTTTGGAAACACAAATAAAAACGGAAATGCTTTATATGAGGTAGTCCGTCAATGGGCAGAGCAAAAGAAATCGTTATAAAAGTAATTCCCGCTAAAATTGCAAATGACTTTATAAAAAAGCACCATTACAGCGGAAAAGTTGTGCCGAACAGTAAAATACATTTTGGCGCGTTTTTAGACAACAAATTACACGGTGTAATGAGTTTTGGGGCAAGTATAAATAAAAAAGGCACAAGAAATCTCGTCGAGGGTACAAGATGGAACGAATTTATTGAATTAAATCGCATGGCATTTACTGATTATTTACCCAAAAACAGCGAAAGCCGATGTATTTCTATTGTTATTCGTATGATAAAAAAGCAAGCACCGCATATAAAATGGATAATATCGTTTGCGGACGCTTGTAGTTGTGGCGACGGAACTATATACCGTGCAAGCGGGTTTGTCTTAACAGACATTAGAATAAATGACGCATTACGAATAAATCCAGTTACAAAAGAAAAAATGCACACTATAACAGCATATCATAATCAAAATAAAAACTTTAAGCATTGGGAACGGCTAAAAGGTTATCAATTACGTTACATTTATTTTATCGACAAATCTTGCCGTGATAATTTAACTGTAAAGGAAATTCCTTTTTCAACAATTAATGAACTCGGTGCGGGTATGTATAAAGGGCAAAAAAAATAAGCGTTCGGATAGGATTTGCACCTTCTTTTTTTGCTGGGTTGCAAAACGTTTTACTTCATAAACTACGAACGCATTTTCATTATAGTCAAATTAACTATATTTTAAAAAGGACTGATTAAAATTAATCAAGTTGAAATTATAGCGTTTATCGCGCAAACGGCTTTGACATATATTTTTGTTGCAATTGCAACAGGGAACGCACAAAAGCAAACGGTCATAGACCAAAAAACGGATTTACGGACTACGAAAGAGGATTTAATGTCGGAGCTTAAAGACAGCCGTTCTACGCTTTTAAGGCAAAACGACACGCTTATGAAAGCTATGACGGATATTATAAAGCAATCAATCAAAGCGGAGATCGAACAGGCGTTAAAGGAGCAGAAAAAACAATGATTAAATTCGTCATACCCTTACAACCGATTTCAAAAAAGAATAGTCAACAGATATTCATAAACAGGCAGACGGGAAAACCGTTTATTGCACCGAGCGCGAAATATAAAGAATATGAGGCGGCGGCAGCTTGGTTTATTCCGAAGCATAAACGGATAAATGAGCCTGTTAATATCAAATGCCTTTTCTATATGAAAAATCGGCAGAAATGCGATTTAACGAATATGCTTGAAGCGATTGATGATATTATGGTGCGCGTGGGCTTGCTTGCCGACGATAATTACACAATCGTGAGAGGGCATGACGGCTCTCGAATCATGCACGACAAAGAAAATCCGCGCACAGAGGTTTATATCGAATACTTAAAAGACGGTTAAACGCCGTTTTTTTGTTGCGTTCAAAAACTTAATAAAAAATATGTTGCAAATCGCGGATTAATGTTATATTATCGTCTTGTAACAAAATTAAAGGAGTTTTGAAGTAATGAAAACATTAGAAATTGAGAAAAATCGTCTTGAAAAAGTAGAGAGCAAAAAACGAAAGTATTTTGATCTATTTAAGCAATTCGGGCAAGAATATTATTTAGAAATGGCGAAGGAACAAGCGGCGATTGCCGAAAGCATTAAAATTCGTATTAACCGCGCTGAACGTGCAAAAAACAAAGCAAAAGAAGATTTTCGCGGGCGTTCGTCATTAGATCGAGCAATTAAAGAATTACAGCTCGAAATGGCGGCAAAAGAAGCGGGAATTTATAAAGAGCCTATATGTGCAGGAACATCGTCAATCACAGCGACGGCGATCATCGACGAGATTATCGAAAGCGAGTTTGACGCAGACAACAAATTATTGATGATTAAATTGTTTTTAGAAAATCATTTATCAACTTTAGATATTGACGGATTATTACACGACGAAATGATTATAATTCCGAAAAAACGGGTAAAATAAAACCGTGGGATAATGACGGCGGTTGTTGGAAAGAGCAAAGCGAAATTCGCTTTGCTTTTTTGTTGCGATTTGCAGAGTTTTGGATCATTTTGCTTTGAAATGTTGACAAAAATTTTAGACAAGTGTATATTGAAATTGAAAATTCCATACTACTATGCAAACAGAAGGACGAAAACGGCGTAATTGAATAACGCGCATTTCGTCCGTTTTTTTATATACAAAGGCGGGGGAAATTGTGGGTAGACCTTCGAAATACGAAACCGAAGTAAAACCGCACTTAAAAGAGATAAAAAACGCGGTTGCAAGCGGCGCAACGGTTGAAGAAATCGCCGACGCGTTCGGTATAGCGGCAAGTACACTTCACAAATATAAAGCCGAAAAAAAAGAGTTAAAAGAGGCTTTTGCGCGTGGGCGTAAAATAATTGTATTTGAAATTAAAGCGGCATTATTAAAAAAGGCTCTTGGCTTCGAATACGAAGAAGAAAAGCGCGTCGGGCGCAAAGACAAAAGCGGTGAAAACATTGTGCTTGTCGAAAAGTACAAGCGTTATAGTGCGCCGAGCGAAACGGCGGCGGCTATGCTTTTAAGAAATTATGATGATAACTGGCGCGATAACGACAAAGCGAGCGCGGAGATCAGGCGGCAAGAATCAGACCTTAAAAAAGCGATTGCCGAAGCGAACAATTTTGATTTAGAGGTGTAACGAATGGAAAGCGGAAAATATTATGTTATCGGTTACGGGAATAATTTGCTTGAAAGCATGACAAAAGAGCAGATTCTCGCGGCAATTACGCAAGCTGTTGAAGGTCATGTAATAACAGATGTTGACACGGGATTTGTAACAAAGATCAAAGAACAAAAAGGCGGCGATCCGCTTATGTTTTGGGTAGGATCAACGGCAGAATATAACTCCCTTGAAACAAAAGCTCCAAACTGTTTTTATATCCTTACAGATGATACAGAGCTTGAAGATATACAATCATTAGTTAATGAATTAAACACAAAAGTAAATGAAATTGCAGAGAAATCAATTTCAACGATAAATGATCATGATCTTCCTGACGGGTGGAGTTGGCACGTTCATGTTTATGCTTCGGGATTTGTTGAAGCGTGGGGAGCAAAAAGCGTCACGAATATAGATGTTAAATCGCAAGAAGGAAATATGTATGTCATGGCAGACGGCGGTGTTTCAATTAGCTATCCAACAGAAGTTACAGGAGAAAACTTCACGCAAAAAACTTTTAACCTCGGTTGGAATGGCTCATATTACGGAATCCCATTCTGCAGAACTGGAATAGCAGGCGGTGACAGAATGAACATTATGAGAGCGATAACGGCTGAAGGCATATCAGGAACATTCTCGATTTACATGACTGGTTTCAAATCGTGAGGTGGAAAAATGGCATATTTTAAGGGCAAAAAAATAATTTTTTCGCCGCACATTCACATTATAGAAAGCGGTGTCGGTATTGAATCAAAAGGCGTTGATTTTATCGACTATGACGGAACGATAATTTATTCGTTTACAGCAGCAGATTTTGCACAGCTTTCAGAAATGCCGCCGAATCCGTCACATAATGGATTGACCGCGCAAGGTTGGAACTGGACGCTTTCGGACGCGAAAAATTATGTTGCGGCAAACGGACGATTAATAATCGGTCAGAATTATATCACAACCGACGGAAAAACAAAGCTATATATCAAAATCCCGACAGAGGGAAGAATGACATTTACGATCTATTTCTCGCAGTCGGTAGCGAACGGCGTAACGGTAGACTGGGGCGACGGTACAGCAACGGAAACTGTGTCGGGAACAGGAGTTGTCAATACATCGCACACATATTCGACAACGGGCAAATATACGATAACGCTGTTGCCCGATGATGAATGTGCGCTTGTACTTGGAAGCAATACAGCAAATCCAATGATAGGCGGCTATGCCGCTAACGCAAACGCTCTTGAAAAGGTTGAAATCGGAAAAAACGTAGCAGAAGTAACGCAGTCGTGTTTTTCTACTTGCCGTGGTTTAAAATCCGTTTCAATCCCAACAAGTTTAATGACCTTTGGGAACGGCTCGTTTTCTACAAACGCAGAATTAAAAGGCTTTGTAATTCCGACAGGAGCGACGACGTTATCGTCGAGTATGTTAAGCGGCGCGGCTGTAAATATCCGCATTTCAATTCCTCTTTCGGTTACAACATTGGGCGAAAGTGTATTTGCGACAAATAGCGGTTTGACAGATGTGGTTATTCCGTCGGGAATTGAAAATATCAGCAATTATGCGTTTTTGAATTGCAGTACACTTTCAAAAGTAATAATTCCGCAAGGTGTAAAAACAATCGGATTATATGCGTTTCAATCAACGTTTTCGCTTGCGGCAATTACGTTGCCGTCAACGATAACAAACATAAATAACAGCGCATTTTCAAATTGCGTTTCGTTAAAAGAATTTCACATAAAAGCGACAACGCCGCCGACGCTCGGATCAAGCGTTTTTTCAAGCGTGTCGAACGACTTTGTGATATATGTTCCGACAGCTTCGGTAAATGCTTATAAATCAGCTTCAGGTTGGTCGTCATATTCAACAAAAATTCAAGGAGAATAAAAGGAGATTAAAAAATGAGTACAAAAACATTCGGAATTGATGTTTCTCGTTGGCAAGGCGATTTTGATTTCGAAAAGGCAAAAGCCGAGGGCGTGAAATTTGTCATTATTAAATGCGGCGGCGCAGACGCGGGCATTTATAAAGACATTATGTTTGAAACAAATTACAAAAAAGCAAAAGCGGCGGGGCTTGGCGTTGGAGTTTATTTCTTTGGCGCGGCGAAAAATGTTAATGAAGCAAAAACCGAAGCGGCTTCTTGCGCGGCATTTTTGCAGGGCAAACAATATGATTATCCCGTTTTCTACGATGTAGAAGCTGACAGTATGAACGTAGGAAAAGACAAGCTCACGGAGATTGTAAAAACGTTTTGCAACTACATGGAGAACGCGGGTTATTGGTGCGGCTTCTATACCAATTATGATTGGTACTTATACAAGCTAAACGGCGCAGAGCTTGCGGCTCGTTATAGCCTTTGGTTTGCATATTGGGGGAGCGAGCTTCCGAAGATCGACGGCGTTCAGATGTGGCAGTTTGGCGGCGAAACGAATTTTATTAGGACAAACAAAGTCGCGGGCGTTGTCTGCGATCAGGATTATTGTTTTGTTGATTATCCGTCGATGATTAAATCGAAAGGTAAAAACGGATATAAAAAGGCAAGCACAACAACTACTACAACAACGACAACGAAACCGTCGACAACGAAACCGTCGGCAACAAAGCCGTCCAACACGACAACGACAGCAAAGCCGAAAAAGAAATCAGTCGACGAAATAGCGCGTGAAGTAATCGCGGGCAAATGGGGCGTATATCCGCAGAGAAAAACGCTTCTTGAAAACGCGGGATATAACTACAACGAAGTACAAGCAAGAGTTGATGAATTGATGAAAAAATAATGTTTGACAGCTTATCGCAATTCTACAATTCGGAGATATGGCGAACTTTCCGCTTGCAACTTATAGAAGAACGTACAAACAAAGATGACGGGATTTTATATTGTGAGCATAGCGGAAAGCCGCTTATTAAGTCATACGATATTGTCGCACATCACAAAAAGCCGCTCACATTGGCGAACGTGAATGATTACAACATTTCGTTGAATCCTGAAAACATTATGCTTGTTTCTCAAACGGCACACAATGAGATTCACGGGCGTTTTGGTTATGTGGCGCAACGAAAGGTTTATTACGTTTATGGTGCGCCATGTTCAGGCAAAACAACATTCGTCAACAGTATCAAAGGCAATTCGGACATTATATATGACGCTGATAACTTATGGGAATGTATCACGGGCGTTCGATATGAAAAGCCGAAAGCATTGAATGATAACTTCTTCAAGCTGCGTGACGCTTTGACCGACATGATAAAGGTTAGGGCGGGGCGTTGGGATAAAGCATTTTATATTGAAGGCGGCGCGAGAAAAAGCGACAGAGAGCGCATGATTAAGTTATTAGGCGCAGAGCCTATTTATATTGACACGGACAAACAAACGTGTTTAGAACGGCTTGCAAGTGACGATAAACGCACGGAAGCGCAAAAGCAACAATGGAACAAATATATTGAACAATGGTTTGAGGATTACACGGTATGAGTACAGAGGTTATAGTCGCGCTTATAACGGGCGCATTTACATTCGCGGGTGTTGTATTAACGGTATATTACGGCAACAAAAAAACGGTTATGCAGATTCAGGCGCAAGCAGAGCAAACACGGCAAAAGAACTTGGCGCAAGCTGAAATTACGCGAGAGAAAATTGCACAGCTTGAAAAGAAACAGGATAAGCATAATAGCGTTATTGAACGTATGTATAAAGTTGAACAGCATTTAACTGACATAGATCAGCGCGTCTGTAACCTTGAAGATAGAGTTAATTAAACCATATCAATATATAGTGATAATGATTATCTATTAATGATTAATTAATCAATAGATAAATGATAAATGATTATCACTATTAATAATTCATAATGAGTTTTACTTTTCATTAGGCATACTCCTTGTAAAAAAAATAAAAAAAACAACGCTTTTGAGTGCGGCGTGACGGATTGTTTTTTCGTTTTAAACGTTTTTCTTCCGTCTAATGCCCCCCCGTTTGATAAATTTCGGCAAGCCGTTTCATAC
>Ga0326513_10000294_pt1 | contig 41042 bp, 32 predicted proteins | sample 2_2465_0518_D_FD_203654 | JGI IMG/M metagenome (GOLD analysis project Ga0326513, IMG submission 203654) | Bovine rumen microbial communities from UC Davis, California, United States - 2_2465_0518 | ecosystem: Host-associated > Mammals > Digestive system > Stomach > Rumen | place: USA... | reverse complement strand
TTACTTGCCTCATCTACATCATACTCTGGATAAGTTCTAATACAAAGATTGTAATCGATCCAAACTCCTTCTGAGTTTTTATAATAAATGTTCAAAATAGGAGTACGAATTGATCTAACTAAAATGTCTTTGCGATAATAAGTATCGTCCTCATTGGCATATTTATAATACTGATCTATATTTCCAGAAGATAACGTGTCGATTTGTTCAACTGCTATATAAGGTGTAGCTTCCCAATAATATCGGTTTGCCAAATCCTTAGTGTATTTATATACTTTCAAGAAATTATGATTGTTTTGATACACAGTGTTTTCTCTAGTAGCAGGTTCATATGCGCCAGGAAAAACAGGATAATCTACGCTTCCTTCAACTGGCGTAGCGTAGTTATTATCATTATACCAATATGAGATTTCAGTCGTTACAGTTTCAGTTCCGTTAAAATTATACTTAGTTATGGTAGTCGTGGTTTTCTTGATAGCGGTTGCTACCGCAGCACTTGAATATTCTTCTTTAACTGTCGTAGCCGTTAAATTAGGACGATTATCGAATGCTACATATCCGGCAGCTTTAATCATATCAAGATCATATCCAGTAAATACATTATCGGATACATTAGCATATGTTGGAACAGGTTTTACTCTAGACTCCCAAGGAGTATAAAGCTTAGCCCGTCCATATGCTTTAGCCAAACTAGTATTCTTAAAACAGAACATAAATGTCCGATTATCGCAGGATGTCTTAATTTTGCTAAGCATTTCACCTACAGTTTGAGACATGTCGTGTTCCTCCTAGCAAATATTAATTAGACGATGCGTTTTCTGCAAAGAACGATACTGCGCCTGTAACAAACACATTAACAGTTTTGTTAGAAGCAGAATCAATAGTGATATAGTAGAATTCAATAAGAATAGGAGTGTCATTTGTAAGAGGATGCTCACTATTTGTCTTATAGAATATATTGTCACTAGGCTGTATGATATCTGTGTAATAGAAAGAAGGATCCTTCGCATCACGGATTCTGATGTAGTTTGGAACAACATCACCGTATTTTACTTCGTCCATACCAAGCAAGTTAGCAGGAGCGATAGCATTCTGATTTGTCTTAAATCCTGTAAATGCACCAGAATAAATACCACCAGCGGTCTTTGTAGTATCAAATGTAATCCAGTTAGTTGTATTCTGAACAAATGTAACACGATTGTTGCTAACAAGTTCAGTTCCACCAGAAGAAGTTGTTGTTCCAGGCGGATACACTGTGAATTGATAAGTATTGTAAATGTTTTGGTTATAACCGAGTTTTACAGATACCTGGATACTCTGGTTATTCTTAACGTTTGTGTCTGAGAATGAACCAAGAATGCTACAAAGGTTAGTAATATCATACAACGTACCGTTAGAATACAAACCAAAGAACTTGATTTTAATACGACTAACTTCAATAGTTCCAATAACTGAACCATCCGTTGAATCGTATGTGTTTTCCTGTTCAGTAACAACATAGCCGACAGGAATAAGTTTAACAAGATCTGTGTTCTCAGATTCAATGATATTTACAGGAATCTCTTTGTAAATAGTATTACTTGAAGGAGCAATTACTGAACCTGTCGAAGTCTTATATGAAGACTGTGTGGCATAGCTAGCATTTGAACGAATCATATTATATGAAACGACAATGTATTGTTGCTTAGCTCCATCGGCAGTTAGTGTAGTTGTATCGATTTCATCAAGACCCTGAATAACAAGACGTCCACCGTTTGTTTCTTCGTGTGAAATGTCTTTATGAAGATCGTCGCCGTAATCCAAGCTTACCTGGATAGCGAGTTCGTCTACGCTCTGACCCTGATGCAAGAAGATTGCACCGTTAGCTTCCTGATTACAATGAACCAAAAGATCTTTGATAGCAGTATCTGGACAAAGGTCAGTATCTGCTGTACGAACTTTAACAGCCTGATAAGATTCTACATCAATAAGAGTTCTGTATTCATCGTAATATTCTACAATGTATGCGTTACCATCTGTAACGTCGCCATAAAGCTTGCCTGTTGTAGGTTTAGACACTTGATTGCCGTCACCTTGTACAGAATCAACTAACTCCATATCTACAAGAGTAGCTAAAATATTTCCATCAGAATTCGATTCTCCAGTAATGTATGCGTATCCGCCAGAAGCATCTTTCGAGATGTTACGAATAGCATAATATCTGTAAGAGGAATCAAACCTTAAATCTGGATTAAGACGCACAACGCCATTATCAGGATCATAATAGAAACGCAAGATTTTTCTGTTGTTTACAAAAGCAGCAGAAGCTTCAAACAATCCAGATGCCGAGAGGTTATCAAGGAATTTCTGAATATTAGCAGTTTTACTTGTCCATTCCCAATTATTTGAACCTACTGGAACTTCATGAGCTACATAGATATTAAAAGCATCATCATAAGCCAGAGTTCCTTCTCTAGGAGTAGCAGCGTTAACGCCTTGGAATTTCGATAACGGGTAAAGACCCATCGCTAAAGATCCCATCTATTTCTCCTTTATCTTATAGAAGCGTGACAAACCACTGCTCCTAAACATTTATATTTTCCATCAGACGTTTTAGTATATCCTTCAACCAACAACGGATCATCTTTATTCAATCTGATGCTATTGCGATTCAAAGTATACTTTATTTCCAAATGTCCAGGGAAGTTTCCAGAAACCACATAATTGCTATTTACATCTTTTGCGAAGAAAGCGAATATGTGTTTGCTAGTATTGGCCTTGACAACTATGTTTTCTTCCTCTTCAGAAAGAAGGGTTGCATTGTTAGCAGAGTATCCTATAAACGTTCCAAAATCGGATACTGGAATTGGCATCATCTGAAGTATTTCTTTCAAAGTTTTGTCTGAAACTTCTTGGTTTTCTTCAGTAGCTTTATTGCTAACAGTGACGTTTTTATATTTGATAAGTCTATATGATTTAGTGTAATTTGCTTGAGCTACATTTTCTGATGCAAGTTCTCCAACAGTTTCACTATATCGATTGTATAGACGTTTTAATTCCTTATAAAATGGAACTATAGAAATCGGATTAGTATCAACGTAATCAGAAATAAACCTTGTCGTTGGTTTAATCATTCTAATTCTCAAATACTCTACTGCTTGATTTGAAATATAACTTGCTAAGTCTGCAAATGTAGCTTCATTAGAAGTCAAGAATGTTCCAGAACCAGCTCTAAGTACTTCGTCTTGCAATGTAGTGCAAAGTAACAAGGGTCTAATTGTTGTGTCAGGATTCAACAGTAATTCGTTCTGATTAGACGATGTTAAAATTCGCTTCATCGATCCAGCAAGATTGATATCTTTAAAGTAAACGAAGAAAACATCTGTTCTTCCGTAAAAAGAAGCAACTAATCTATTAACTTTACCTGAAGCATAATCTTCTGGATAAGTAACAGTTACGTCGTTTGTAATTTCCGCTATATCGTTTTCATTCGTGAGAATAAAGAATTTAAATTTAACTACAACTGATCCACTTTCATTTTCTGTATATCCAACTGCATAAAACTTTTTGTAAGTGAATTGAGGTTTCTCTTCAACCACGACGTAAGCTTTGGTTTGAATATGTAGGGATTTGGCTTTTACAATGTGTTCGTTGGTTTGTTCAGTATAAATAACTAATACGTTATTTTTCTCGATCTTAAAATAAGTGTAAGGAATAGTGATAACGTCATTTCCATCAGAGTCAGTAGTAACTGCAAAATCTTTAACAGAAACATAATTATCATTACCTATTCCTCTTACACGAACCTCTTTGTAACTTCTGTTATACAAAGTAGGATCACTTTTAGGAACAGTAACACTAACAGGAACCTTTTCAGATTGAGCATGTAAATAAAGTATGGTTTCCTTGTAAGACTTAAATATTGTTGAAGCAGATTCATTCTCGTTATCAAAAATGTTGTATTCTGCTCTTACTAAATACTCACCTTCTTTGGAATTATCTATAGCATCAAATCCTTTAAGATTCATTTTAGACACATCGGTAATAATAACTTGGTGTCTATCTGCCATCGTTAAAATGAGTTTAGGTTTAAGTTCACTCAGTGGATGATTCTTATACAAAAGACCTTTACCGTTTTTGACTTGGTTAAATGTCAGGCCGACATTCGTGATGGTATTGGTCTTATCTTCAGATTCTCCAACCAGATCTATAGGCATTTTAAATGCTTGATAAGCCAGGTAGTTTACTGAATAAACCATTTCTTTTTTCTCATTATAAAACTCTACCGTATACCAAGTATTTAACTTAATATCTTTAGTAAGAGTTCCTACTTTCCTAGAAGTCGGAATCAAAGCTTTCTCGAAATCTGAGCCGTCTGAATCTACCAAACCTGTCACATAACGACGAATTCCTTTATCCAATCCTATACTCAAAATTGCATAGTATGCAAATCTTGATATATCTATAGAATTATCAAGCCTAACAGTTTGTCCAGTCTGATTGAAAAAGAACCGATGAATAACATTGCTCTCATAATACGCCTGCGCATTCTGAAAAGTATTATCTCCAGTTTCTCCATAATTATCAATCAAGCTTTGGATATTAGCTGATGCGGCATGATTTTCCCAAACGTTATTTTGATTCTTAACCCAAAAACCAATATTGTTATCAGAATCATAATTCAATTCTCCTTCAAAAGGAGAACGATGTCTTTCTTCATAAAAGAAAGACAGTGGCTTCACATTAGGTATAAGTCTACCTTTTCGTGTTTCCATATAAATTCTCCTTTTTAGGATTATTCGGTTATATCTATTGAATCTTCACCTTCAATTTCATCTCCACCACGAAGATAAGGAAGATCTTCTTCATAAAGCATGAAATGATATTTAGATTTCATAAACGCTGCGTTAATCTCATCAATAGAATATATTCCATCTGGCATTTCTTCTTTTATAAAATCCGCTATAAATTTTCGTCGTTCTTCCAATGTCCAAGCATAAGTATCATTGTCATTCATGTTTACATCAACCATAAGATCGTCAATGCCAGCTGTGATACAAATACTTCCGCCATCTTCGGTATTAGACTCAAGCAACATATCAAATTTCTTAGCAATATCTTCTGGGATATCCCAATCAGTTTGAATTACAGCATTGCCAGGTGTGGTATACCATTCCAAAAATGAAGATTTAAATGGTTCATATCGATAAGGAGATTGTGAAATATTTATTGCGTAAGAACTAACTTTGCCGTTTTTACCAGCAAAAATAACGTAATTGTAATTTCCAGTAACAAGTTCCATCGTGTTGATGTCGTTACCTTCCATGTATTTTCCGTCACTAGTAATTCCTAAACCGCTATCGCAATTAAACCACGTTTGCGATTCGCCTTCATATTCCGATACCTTACCAAATTCACCACCAAGCAACATTAGTTTCTCGTTATAAGAAACACAATCATTTACTTGATGATTACTAAAATTAGAACCGTCATTGCATATTTTCAAAGAATCACTGCTTATAAAATGAGCACCATCAAAATAAGATACTACTCCATTATCACCAACAAATACTTTATATCCAAAGTACTCGCAGTAACTTCGTACGGTAGATCCATTTCGATAAGATCCATCAGAATAATATTTAGGTTTAATAGCACCTGTTGCTAAGTACAGTGAAGAATCAGGTTTACACCAACCGTTTATATCTTCACAATCGATGTAACACGATGCAACTTTTCCATCTTCGCCAGAAACTATCAACGTTCGATACGGTGAAGATTCAATAATGAAAGCAGTATAAATATTTCCCATAACACCAGTTGTACCAACTGATAAAATAGGAGATTTATTTTCGACATAAGTCGTTCCGCACCAAATTTGATCTTTCCAACGATAAGCATCAACTGTACCATCGTCGCCATACATATACAAAACGTCCGATACCGAATCAACAACAAAACCGTTAATTCTAGTATTAGATTTCCAAGTACTATCTATATTCAAGAATGGAATAGTAGTTTTATTATACCACACTCCATTATTAATATCATATGCGTAAAGATGTCCTACTCTTGTTCCAAACAAAATGTAATCATGATACAGAGTAACAGCTGTTATATCTTCATTATTACATTCTGGACCATTGCTAAATACTGCTCCTTCAAATGCTGGATCAGTTGCATCACAATGTGTCCAATTACAAATATCGTCGCTAAGTTGACAAGAAGCAATCTTACCCTTTTTACCAGCAACTATATACACATTACCAACAATAATAGAACAAAGAATATCTTCACCGAGAGTTATATCACCATAATTGAAAGGACCGTAATGGTCTTCTTCTGAATAAGACGGAACCCATTCGGCTTCACGTGAAGATGGGTTAGGACGCTTATTCACAGAGTCGACTGAATCGACAAATGATTCATAAACTTTGTTTATGTCATAGTTAGAATCTTCATTCATACTACCATAATAGTCTGCGCCCATAAACAAACGTGCTAAATAATCTTCGAATCTATCTGTGCGATATTCTGCTATATATGGAGCAAGTTCAGAATCATCTTCAGTAAATACACTTTCAACTGCCAAATCGTACATTGGAACAGGCATACTATGAACACGAATAAGTTTATCTGACAAAATGTCAATATCGTTTTCACTCAGTTTTTGGCCGTTAATGTAGAAATTAAGATATTTCAGTGAGAATGGAAAATTAAGATTTCCCAAGTAAAACAAACCGTATTTGTTATTGCTGAAATATCCAGTTTTACTATACACTGAAGTGGTCTTATGATTAGAGAAATAAATATCTACCTGTGAACCAGGAAGAACAATTCTCTTCATAATAATGAAAGATCCAGCAATACTAGAATCGTCTTCAGGTGTCTTAACAAAATAGTCTACACCTTCAACGAATTTATCATTTCCACAATATACATAAACCTTTCCTCTTGGAATAAAAGGAATAGGAGCTGCTTCTGTTCCGAGGTAAATCGGAATAATAACATCGGTTACAGTAGATATATCGGGTTTGATATACGCATAAGATGTCGAGAAGTTTTTATTATATACTAAGAATTCATGATCTGGTATTTTGTCAAAGATTAAACTTATAGTTCCAGTGTCTTCGTCGTATGGACCAAAAGTAAAACCTGTAAACTTCTTATAACCTATTTTAGCAGAAGTCGGGAATTGTGTAATAGAATCATCAGAAGAATCTACCTTCTCCAAAACAATAATATTGTTTTCGAAATTTCCAAGATGTTCAAATCCTGAAACCGTGAGAACTCTCAATCCGTCGTTTTCTAAAATGTCTTCAGGAGTAAATGACTTATACTCTACTGGGACTTCGTCTATAATTTGGATAGAAACATTGTTTGTTCCTTTATTAAAATAACGACCTTCTATTTTAAAAATCTCAGTAACGTCTTTGTTCACTATTGTGATTTTGTTGTTAGGAACATGTCTGTTATTAATAGTTATGTCGTATTTCTTTTCAGTAGTCATGTCGATATTGTCTGGAAGACCGACATACACGTAAGTATCCAAACCATTATATTCGATTTCTTGTTCTGTATTTTGATAACCAAAGTTTTCTAGGAACGTTCTCATTAAATAAGGACGATCTTTTAACAATTCGGAAACTCTTTCAGATTGGTCATAAGAGTTATAATACTCTTCAAGTATTTCCTCTACAGTAGATCTAGAAAACAGAGTACCATTATCATTCATCACATAATCCCAATCGTACCAAGACTTAAATTCAATAACGCCGTTTGTTACAATACCGTTAGCCATATAGCTTGATGGGGCATGAATCGTGATTGTCATTGGATCGGTAGAATTATTGATTGTGAAATCAGACGAATTAATTTCAGTCAATTCAGTATCTACTTGATATCTGCTTTCATCAATCATCTTAGTCTTATAGACTTTAACTTTGATCTGCTGAACACCATCGTTGGTATATCTAATTCCTTTAGGAAGAGTAATAACTATTTTAGAGTCACCAATTTTCTTAGTTACAGAAAATGAAATTGTTTTGTTGGCGCCTTCATCAATAAAAGGAGAACCACTAACTGTTGTGTGTAATGCTTTTGTCAGTGCGCTTGTTCCAACGAAATTATACAAATAATAATCTTTTCCATAAAGAATCAGATTTTCATCTGCGATGTAATTTCTATCGGAAAGATAAAAAGAAATCGAGTTATCGGCAGAATCATTAGTGTCAAATTCAAAATGTAATCGGCCTTTCTGATCAACCGCATCGTTCATCACTCTCAATCCATTAATGTAAAATGAACAAGAGAAATTAGACAATGGACCGTGAATAGAATCCAAGTAAGTTTCAGGAATTTCCCAAACATTTTTAGCATCACCGAAGTTCATTTGGCTTGCTGGAAAATACCATACTACATAAGGATCAAATATTATTTCTACTTCAGAACCTTTAATTTCAGATGTAACTGTTATAACGATATTGTTATTGTTAAATGTTACTGTTCTTGAAGCATTCAGTAATTTCTTGTTAACGTATATTTGGAAGTTGCGCTCTAAATTACCAGACACTGCTGTAACTTTAGATTTAATTTCATTGGTTAAAGGTATCGAGAAATATTGAGTTGACGGATTTTTCTCATACAAATGAATATACGGAAACTCATCATATCGTTTTTTCTCAACTATAACTTCATGACTAGCAGTCGTTGGCAAATATTTACTCGGAATAAATACATCTACGTTTGAACGTGTCGGATAAAACTTAACTTCGCTATCCGGGATTTTATATCCGTCTACAAACAACTGTAAAGACGCATTTCCTGAGGTAGCTCTTCCTTCTACAGAATAAACATAACTCTCATAATAAGCAGGTACACTAGATTCAACCATATGAATATTCACAGGAACTCTAATATACACAGTCGGTTCATTCAAATTGATAAGTTTACCATCTGAAACTTCGCCGTAGTTATATTTAAACATGGAGGTATAAGCCTCTATATCTTCAGGTGTAAGGACAAAACACCTTCGCTCATCGGTAGACGAATCTAAGTTTCTTCGAATACCGTGAACGCTGATCACACCATCGAGGACATTAGATGCTATCGTATCATTTATAATAGACATAAAATCCTCCAAATGATTTTCATTATATTAAACTTCTCCACTAATCAACAACAGAATTTTCTCAACATTTTTGATCAGAGTAGAAGGAATGGTTTTACTTATTACGTCGTCTCTATAAAGCATAGAACGAGTAGACACACTTTCAATCATATTTAAAAACGATTGGAAATGCTCAACTATAAACATTGCTGAAGATCCATAAGTTTTCATAACTCCTGCAACAACGCCACGAAGCGTTACTTCAGATCGTTTAACAAATGGAAATTCTACAAGGAAACACTCCAAGAACTCATTGAAATCTTTCATCTTCAATTTCTCAGCAGCAAATGCTCTTGATTTGGAAGCAATTGTTATTTTGTCCACGGTCTTAACTTCGAGTGCAACTTTGATTGCTTTTTCAAGATCATATCCACACATTACTTGAAGATAATACATCGCAAGTAAAAACATCAAACGAGTGTACGCATCTGGCTCACCAGTAATAGGATACAACTGATCTATTACTTTTCCAATGAGAGATCCGTAAAACTCAGCAAGCAACGTATGAAGTTTGATATTGTTTGTTACTTCAGTATCTTTGGTGGCAAGAATATATGCCACAAATCCAGATTGAAGGTAAGAGTACAAAGCAGTTTCATTTGTCTTAAGACCAACAGCTTCTTTATCGGCATTTCTAACATATCCTGTTTTCTTTGCAGCGTTTACATAGATCTCGATCTTGTTTCCAGGAAGAGGCAGTGCTACAGTTGAAAGCGAATCAGGCAAAATACTAGCTTTGTCGCTAATGTTCAAAGGATCAGAATGATTGAGAAGTCTAATCTTTCCTTCCTTTGCAGCTTTAATAGTTGCCTGAACAAGCGGATATTTCTTCATCGAAAGTATATTGAAATAGCTTTCATAATACGTAATAGGAATCGTATACTTCGGAAAGTTCTTAGGATTAAGTTGCTCTTTCAACGAAGGTAACGACCCAACTATAGACGAAAATGTAAGCGTTGAAGATAGTTTGTTCATAATTTTCTCCCTACTTATTGAAGAAAAATAAATGTTTTCTATTGATTCATTAGGATGTTTTTCCATATTATTATAGGGTTTAAAAAGAAAAAGAAGGACCTCGTAAGGTCCTTCTATAATCAAAAACAAACTTTACACAAAGAAAGTAAGGGTAATAAAATAAGGAGAAAGTATATTTATTAAAACAGAGATTCGTTAGTCACAAGTGACTTGAATACCGTTTAGGTCATCCAAAAAGAAAAAGAATACAGTATCGAGGAGAGGGGTTGTGCTCACTATTAAAGGCCAATTCCATAGAGCGTTAAGTGAACATTCCAAGAATACTGTATTCTTTTATACGGTGTGAGTTGGATTTGAACCAACGGTATCGTTATAAGATACGCCGTCTTAGCAGGACGGTACTTTAAACCACTCAGTCATCACACCATGGAGCGAAGTTTCTAAGGACATCATATCAACGGCTCTGGATGGAAGAGGAGAGCCTACATGAATCACTTCGCAAACTTGGAGAATTACACTCCTGGTAAACCCAACAACTAGTATAGAGTCTATCATTAGTATAGCCGGAACGGGATTTGAACCCATACGTCTGTTACCAAACGGTGTCTACCAATTACACCACCCAGCTAGGCACGCCGATTGAAACTGAAACTATTGAATTGCTTCTGTTTAGTCGACAAGATTCTATATTCAAAAACGGATTCTCTGTTACAATGATCGGATGATTGACAACTGCAACAGAGTTCACCGCGTTCTCAAATTTCTACAGCCTATTAAAATGTACACTGTTATTTATTTTTAAAAAGGTTCATCGTAAAACCAATCCATTAAACAATGTATCCTGTCTTTTTGGCTATCATAACCTGAAGGATGTGTGTGACGATATCGTTTAGATTTACAGTTCTCAAACAAATAGTTATCTAAGATTTCATCCAAATAATCTATTGTCTTAAACTCGTTCATTTTATTTTCTTCATATAATTTAACGAACGCTACACTGAATCCATCACACATCTTGATTATACATTTCATATCTCCAAGAAGTTCAATAGCTGGTTTTATAACAGACATTATTTCATTCTTATAAATCAACATTACACGTTCTATATATGAAGTAAGAATTTTATCAAATGGATAAGTTATGTTTGTTATATTTAATCGTCCTCTGTCATACACAAATGTAACTGAATCTACCAAGGAAAGCATATTTGCTTTAGCAAGATCAGACATCACTCTATCTACAACTTCTTTCCTAACTATCAAATCGTTCTTTGTTGAAGAAAGCATAGCCAATTCTGTAGTTCTGTTTCCTTCAGATATAGCTTGTATTTTTTGAGCTCTACTCATCAAAGCATCATTGCTAAAAGAATCAAAATCAGTTCTCATAGTTTTAGAGTATGAAGTAACGTGTACGTTTGCATTGTTTATAAACTCTGATGGAGTCCTAATCTTACGAACCTTCTGGTTACTCAATTGATAATTCTTAGGAGTTCCGACTATTAATCCAAACTTTAATTCTCCTATATCTGATTCAGACACTATCTCTGCATATAAAGCATTGTTGTATGCAAATGAAACTTCTTGTTGAGTATAAGATTCTTTAACAAAAACATTTACATTCTGTTTGAACTCAAACACTGAACTGACTACTGGAGTTTGGCCTGTGAAATCATAAATAAGACTTCCAAAATAATGTGTTTCATCAGAATCATAAAGCGAAGTTGTAATGTATTGCAATTTCAAGTCTTCAATATCTTTTAACTCTACTTTATTTAGATCACAATTATCACAATTTCCTTCAGGCATAATTGTATTAACTTTGCCTACATAAAACACGTAAACCACTTTTATCAGTGTTAGACTTTTTGTTGATGAAAAATTCTTTAATAAATACTTCTTAGAAACAACAAATCTTGATTGCTCTACAACATTTGGATAATAAGATATATCTGTTCTAACAGATCTTATTACTTCTTGATTCTTATCCACATCTGTTAAAGACTCAAAAGGTTTTATAAGCATTTTGTTTCTCCTTCTTTAAGTCTAATATACAATTGAAAAATAAGCTGGAGGAATAGTCCTCCAGCTATAATATTAATCACATCCTTTAGATGTAGAATATCTGTCGTCAAGACGTTCATAAGGAATCTTATAACGTCCAGATTCAAGATCGCCTGGCATCAAGTCGTAATAATTCTCATGAGCAGTTCGTTCTTTTGATTTACCCTCATTCAATTCTTCGTCCTGTATTGGGAAGAAATACTGATTAATACGCGGCCAAAGAGAATACTGACGCTGATTGTTTTCGATGTCTGTACGAGCTGTAATAATTGCTGTCTGAGATCCAAGTCGTTCAAAGATTTTCTTAATCTGTGAGAAGATATTAGATTCTCCCCAAACAGTTTCATCATACGCAACAATGCTTTCTTTCACTGATCTAGTTACGCGGAGTAAAGTATACAATACTTCAGCATACTGATTTTCAATATCCAAAATCGAATCATCCCATTTTTCAAAGAAATGATTAATCACAACAACAAGATTGTTTCTGCTTTCAACCACGTTGAAGTTAAAATCTAAGATAGACGATTTAAGAGTCTTGTAATAATCAGTTGCTTTAAGATTGTCGTACAATTCTTTGGTATTATCAATTTTATCGATAGCGTCAATGATTGTCTTTACATGACGAACAATGTCATTACTCAAAGTGAGCTTAGCTCTTGTTGCGGTGTACTCAACATTGCTAATAACATTCGCAGCTTCGACAGGCGTGTTTATAAATGAACAAGCGATACGACTACCCATATTGTAATTTGCCAAACCAGACATAACTGTTGCAAACAGCTTAGTCTTTTCAGAGATAATGTCTCCTTCATCGGCGTGGCAATAATATGGATTAACAGATTCTATTCCAAGAGGTTTAAAATCTCTCTTATTATATAATGCTGTAATCGAGGTGTGTGTATCATGCATCGCATTGTCGATGCCAGGTTCAAAAGCAAGAATAAACGCAATTAGATCCATGTCCATAGACATAGCTACCACTTTTTCGTTTGAAAGAATCTCTTGATACAAGAAAGCGATCAACGATTTATGACGAAGACGAGTTTTGTATTCGTCAAGAGCGGTATCTTTTTCGCTTTTAAGACTGTAAAGCCTTTTGCGATCTTCTTCGGTTGGTTTATTTTCCGACTTGCATTTTTCATCCCACTTAGCTTTGAAATCATTATATACTTTTTCAGCTGCTTCTTTGTTTCTTTCGATTCCATCTATGTAAGAAGGCATATCGCCGATAACAGTAAGAGCATGCGTATAGATGTCTTTCAAATAAGAGGTGATGTTGATAAAGTTATACACTTCAGGAACAGCAGGACGTTCAGAAATATCTTTGTGTTTGATCCAATCAGTTACAGATTTACGAATGATACGATTAGCATTATCCATATGATCATATCGATTTGTCGAGCCGACTCTTCCTGTCGTTGAGTGAACTAAATTGAGAAGAATAAGTGTATACAGATCTTTACGATATTTATCATAAACAGGTGGGTTCAAAATCGTTCCAAACCAATTGAAATGATTCTTATCGTCAAGAATCTGTTCTTCACTTGAGAAAACAAATCTAGCTAGCTTATAAGCAGCAAGATCAGTAGTCTTAATTCCATACACGATTTTACCAAAATAAGAACCATCGTCATTAGACAATAAGATACCTTCAATCATTACAAGAGTTTCATACAACTCCTTAATAACAGATTCAAGTTCTTCTCCAAATATAAAATTGAGAACTCCTACATCCATAAGGTAACCGATAAGAGTTGTCACTACATTAGGATTAAATGTGTCAGCGATAGTAAAAAGCAACGACCTAACAAGATCTTTAATCTCGTCTTTATTGTCAAATTCATTGTATTTACTTGAAACCAAAGCAAGAATGAATGTCACTTTAGAACAACACATATCTTTATCGCCATTAAGCACGATTGTGTCAAAACCACTATACACTCTTACAGAATTCTTATCATATGCTCCTGGAGAAAGAAGATACAATTCTGAAACACCGCGATCTGCTCTGATATTTTGAGTCTCAATACCGTTTACTTTCTTGTTATATTCGACGTAAGCTTTCTTCAAATTAGAATAAAGACTTATTGTTTCATCAAGAACGTTTTTAATCTTTGTAGTAGTAAACAGAACCTCTTCTCCAGCAACTTCATTCTGATCTTTTTCCGGTTCAGGAATCAATCCTACAAACTTTACGGCTTCATCCATGCGATCTACATATTCTGCTGCATTGATGAGTTCATCAGGGTACTTTGTCTGAAACAGTTCATTGTCTTTAACCGCTTGTTCAATAAGATTATTAGTCATCTGACGTTACTCCTTCTACGATAAATTGTACTGCGAGCTCTGTGTATTCTTTTAATACAGCCAACCATTCATTTTTATGAAATTCATATTTTATTTTATTGCAACGGTCGTCGATTTTTTTACAAAGGGTAAAATCCAAAGGATCCAAGTAGTCTTTAGATTCTCTTATAATATTCTTAATCATTTCTTCTGAATTGATTACAAAAGCCTTATTTCCAACATTATTACCAACAATAACGCGCATCAGTCGATTAACTTCGTCCTGATATTCTTTATTCTTGTCGTATTCATCCATACGTCTATTAGAATCACTCATAGAAATGACCTTTACTAAATCGTTAGGATAAATTACGAAAGTATAAAAGTTAGGAAAAGCTTCGCTATAAGCTTTTGCTATTGTACTAGCTCTTTCTTTTATAACATCAATGACTTCTTTGGTATAATAACAACCGTAATACAAATCGATAGGAGCCATACATATGCGATTGTCTTTGATGTTCTGATTAATTTGGTCTTTATCAATGACTTCTGCCCACGCAAGATCATATACGTATTGTGATAAAGTAAATCTATCAACAAGAACGTAATCAAGACCTTTTGCGTAATCGTAAAACTCTTTAAAAGCAGCAAGCTTATTGAGATATTGTAGTTCTGAAAATTTCATCAATTCTTTAAAACTAGCTTCCTTATCTTTTTCAGAATATTTCCAATTTTTCAGATGGTTAAGAATTTCTTCTCCACACATATCAGTGTAAGCTGGAAATTTAAATTTCCCAACTTTAAATCCCTTATTTTCTAGGGCATCGCTAGTTGCATTAAGGAGAGAGGTTTTACCACAACAATCTCCACCTTCAAATACAACAATTTTAGTTTTCAACATAAATTTCTCCAAAGGAAAAGCGTTGGTCACTCATTGTAGAGTGACCAACTCTCTTTAACAATAGTTAACTGTTGTTAAATTGAGAATTAAGTAGATCATTCCCAATCGCAAAAGATTGACCTCGAGGCCCAACAGTTTTAGTGCTTTCAAAAGTACTATTTGTTACGACCTCGTTAGTATTAGCATATACCTTAGATGCGTCCTTTTCAACCGGCTTATTGTATTCGCTGGCAGCTTTAGTTACTTGAATCAAACGACTTTTTATTTGTTTAACTTCATTTTTCGGAGGCATGTGCCTCGTTAATTGTGAAGCAGAAGTCTTAAGCTTCGGAATATCATTGTTCTTTGTAACTTTTACTGAAGGTTTCACAACTTTAGGTAAACACTTAGTTTCTACTTTTTTTTAGCGTCAACCTTTTTAGCTACCACTTTTTTAGCAGGAGCTTTTACAACCGTTACCTTTTTAGCTGGCGCAGCTTTCTTAGCTACCGGTTTTGCAGTCGCTTTCTTTTCAGGCGTTTTAGCAACAGTCTTTTTAACCGTTACTGTCTTCTTTACCGCTGGTTTAGCTACCACTTTTTTAGCAGGAGCTTTTACAACCGTTACCTTTTTAGCTGGCGCAGCTTTCTTAGCTACCGGTTTTGCAGTCGCTTTAGTAGCTTTAGCTGCTGGTTTAGCAACAGGTTTCTTAGCTACAACTGTCTTGGATGTTTTTACTGTGGCCATAATTTATTCCTCTGAAGCTTCTTTGGATACATTTGAATCTTCCTGAACTTCTGGTACAGCTTCTACTACAGGTTCGGCGGCTGCTTTATCTTCTGTTATAGCATCACTCACACTAGTTTCAGAAGATTCGCTTACTTTTGCAGCTTTAGCTTTCTTTGTGTTCTTCTTCTTTCCGGCTTTATTTCCTTCAGAAGTAGATTCATTTGACTCCGTATTATTAGCATCGGCTCTATGAGCCTTACTGTTTCCAACAAAGTTTGATTTGAATTTATAGTTTGCCTGATCCAATGTAGGACCACCTTCGGTTACTAAATCCAAATCATAATCCTTAGGATAACTTCCTGTTGAATAGATATAATCTGACATGAACTGCTTAGAAGCAAATGATGGAATTGCATACTTAGCATAAATGTTCTTTACCAAATATTCGATTTCATCAGGAACACATTTTGAATCCTGCTCTACACGACCAATGTAAACTTTTTCAACTTCTGAAGTCTTGTAATCTTTGATTGCTCCAACTTCAATGTCAATAATGTTTACTACTGGGTAATAGACTCCAGGTTCTTTTTCAATGTCTTCTGAGACATAGAAGACAACCAGATGTCCACGACGTGTGAAACTTCCAGTTATCTTTGCGTTTGTCCAATTTTCAGAAGAAATAGGAGAAATACATCTCTTATTCTTAATCTTCTGATAACGATTAGGAATGCACGCAACGGACGCAGCAAACTGATTTACAAGCGTCTTATTGTCTGAGAAAAAGAATGCGCCATAAGGATAATAAATTTCTCCTTCTTCGTTCTGGAACATATTGAACTTAGAAAAGTCAATAGTGAATTCAACTTCACCATAGCCAGAAATAAAGAGATCCTTATCTTCTTTAGCGAATTCACGATATTTTGAAAGAGCAGGTTTAATCTTCTCTGCATTTTCAGATGCAATAGATACAGCAAGCCAACCAGAATCACTCATGCTCATATAGCGGAATGGACGATCAGCTTCAACCTTCTCCTCGCCAAACAATTTCTTAACCTGATCGATCTGATCATAGTTAAGCTTGTTAGTAGGCAAACAATATTTCGCGCCAAGAACAAAGTCAGTAATCAAACCTCTTTCTTTAAGCTCCTTAATGACTTCATTCTCCTTACGAAAATTCGATCTGCTATTCGGACTTTTCTTCAACGGATTAGAAAGCCGAACTGTTTTGTTTTCTGCCATTTTGTGGCCTCCCGTGTGTATTTCGAATAATCAATAAAATGTGCACGTTTATTTAAAAAAACATGGATATGAGCGATTAAACTTTTTATAAATTTGGAGGTCCTTTATGAGCGGTTCTATAACTTATAGAACTTCGATTCATAATGAACACCGAGTCATTGATGTAACAGAGGAGGTAAAGAATTTTCAATTCCAAGAGTTGTATTACAACAACGATGTTACAAATTTCAAAACTGTAAAAACATTCTTGCCTATTATGATTTCAGAAGATTATCATAGGAAAATACCTCTAGATTTCTTTAATGATATTTTCTCACAATGTACAACCAAGTTTGAGATAGACAAGTCTTTAACTGAAGATGAACGCGATAAGAAATGTGAAGAATATTCTAAAGAAGTTGAAGACCTTTGTGTGGAATTGAAAAAGATAATTCTTCCTTACATCAGTTTGGCTTGGTCAAATGAAAAAACCAAATTCGAAAAACACTCTATCAAAACAAGAAACGATTTGATAGATAAAATAAATCCTTTTGTTGGAACACTCAATAATCCGACATCACATTACCCAGTAAATGCAAATCTTGTATACGACGAAATCCCTTCTGTAACCGGAAGAATCAAAAGTCAAAAGTTAGTAGTTAAAGCTAAAAACGACATTGCTGAAATATTATACAAACTTTCTGACTTATCTGATCTTAGTGCATATTTATCAAACTCACAGAACACATATCGTGCCTTTACATCTGATATCATAACAAAGATGTATGGAAACGTAAATCAATTGTATCCTAGAAGTATTGTTAATTACACTGCATTCCAATTCTGTCTTAAAGGATATCCGTATGAAACAAAATCAGAGCGCGTTTATTCAATAAGCAACGTTACTCCAAATATCAAGAACAAATATGAACTTCTCGAAATATTTATGAAAAATATTGACGCAATTATTAGTTTCTTACATGATCTTGAATGGACCGAAAAAAATGAAGAAAACTATCTTGAATTTGAAGTCGAAACTCTAAAAAATGCTTTTGGAATTTGCATTGCTCTTTGTGCATTTATTGGCGAACAAGAATGTTATCGTGAAACGTTAACTAATTCTTTAGATGGAGCTTTAATAGACAGTCATTCCTCAATAGGATCTATATTCTTTAATAGAATAAATAAAAGAACTAATGAGGTACACGAATGAGCGAACTCGAATTCAAAGCGGAACAAGACATCAATGGAAATGGAATTATAGACGACAACGAACTTACACCAGAACAGCTTGAAGCTAAAAAGAAAACTAAATGCGGTCAAAAAGATTTACTTAAAGTTTTCTACTCGATTTATGGATTTACGTTTTTATTCTTAATCGTTAAATTCGTGTCTTTCTTTTTCTTCGATATTGATATCAATCTTGATATTTCAAAACTTGCACTTGCGTTGAATCTATTCATTACTTTCGTAGGAATCGCAGAGGGAATTCGAAGTTTTGGTAAAACAGCAACTAATGATGAACGTTCTCCTGTTCCAGCATTTAAACTTAAACTTTTATTCGGTTATTTAATTTCATTTGGTATTCTAACTTTAGCAGCTGCAATGTTAGAAATTGGTGCAACTTTGTTAACTGAAGAAGAAAAAACTGTGCCGGAATTTTATGCAAACGATTTCATGGACGGATTGGTATCAAATGTAGCAGCGTATCTTATTGCACGATTTGGTGATAAGATAGCAGAACACATTGATCTTTCCTCGTTTAAACTGTTTAAAAAATAAAAGATAACTCCTCCCTATTATGGGAGGAGTATTTATTTTAACTATCGCTTTCGAATTCAGCCTGTTCACCAGCAATAACTTCAAGCTCGAAGTCTTCGCTGTCATATTCGGAATCAGAATCGTCTTCTAATTCTCCAGAGAAGTTTTGATTGGACCACACACGATCATAGATATCTTGTTCGATTTCATCTTCTTCAGTTTCTTCCAACTCGTCGATACAAGATTCTTCATCTTCATTTAGATCTTGATCATCAAATGTGAAATCCATTTCTTCATCAAATTCTAATCGACTCATGCGTTACACTCCTTTGCTATCTCCTATGACAGCAGGTTTACTTTCAAAATATATAAAGTGAATGTGCTTTATAATGGCATCAAATATCAGATTGATACATCGCATTGCACTCAACACTTTTATAATTTTGTTATCAGTTGCTAAAAGTTGTGTTTTTGCTAATTTTAATTCACTAACTAATTCAACTGAACTTTTCTTTATTTTTAACTTATATTTTTGAAGTAATGCATCGTTGAAAGACTCAGATGTTATAGAATATATTTCTCCATTCATTAAATCGGTTTTGAACCCTCGATTTTTAAATTCTTGTATCGTTCCTGAAACAAAAGTATCTGTTTCAAAAAGTTTGCAAAGTTTATCTACATTTGCACTCAACTTATTTATATCATCTAATTCATTTTTGATTTCTAAAATATATTTATCAATGTATTCGTGAATTTTACTAACATATTCTTTAAAAAATTTGTGAATTATGGCAATATCAATATTTAAATCTTTAGTATTTTCATACCCGTTCTTTTTCAACAACTTTAAGAAAATTTTATCAACTATATCTTCATTGTATTCAATCGCACAAAAAACTGTAGTAATCAATGCATGAGATTCAATTATTGAAATTACATAGTTTTTAATAAATTCATATTGGATCTCGTTGTAAGAATTCAATTTATCTATTTCAGTAATAGGTTTTGTTAAATCATTAGGTTTATCATTTTCTATTTTTACAGCTACCGAATTATCTCCTATTGAGGCTTCGGCATCTATTTTTTTGTTGAATCGAACGATCAAAATCATTACAACCATAATCAATATTACACTAAATAATATGATCAACAGTGTCATCCACCAAGTCATAGTTGATCCTCCTCAACATTAATTTGTTTTTAATTAATTTAAATAACAATATGTTCCAGTTTTATATTATATTTGTGGATCAAGTAAATAGGAGGTTGTTATGTGTTTAACAGCACTTGTTGCAATATGTGGTGAATTATTGGTTGGAACTGGAATTATTTCAGCTCCAAGAATCTGCTTCGTTAGCCTTAGAAAGCTACTGAATAAAACAAAAGACACTTCTGAAAGTGTCGCTGCTTTAACTGCATATAGTGTTGGAGCAGAAGAAAAATTTAAAAAAGAAATTAAAGAGTACGAGAAACTTTATGGAGAAATAAAGTTTGTCGATGACGACACAATCAAAAAAGAAGAAAAAGACGTAGAGTTGAAAGAAGCTCTAGTTAACTTCTTTGAAGAATGTGACGGAGATATTGAGAAAATGAAGATGAAACTTCAAGATCTCAAAATCAAATTGGAGGAAGACCGTATATCAAACGAGTCTTCAAAGATAACGTTAATTAAAAACAAAAACAAAAGAGTTAAGAAAACTAACAAAAAATAAAAGATTACCTCTCCCGTAATTGGGAGAGGTTCTTTTTCTTTAATCTTTTCAAAGAACTGTGAATTCATTTGCTTTCATTTGCTCATAGTTGTTAGTATTATAATTACTATACCACTATAATAATTATAAGATCCTACAAAAATACTCGATAATAAATGCATCTACTGTTGTAAAGAACGATCGTTTTTATTTTGTCAACATTTTGACTTTTACACTTTTCATTAACTATTTTATCGTTCTAAATACAAGGTCGATATTTTATTCTCATATCTTGAGTCTCTATACTACAAGCTAATTAATCACAACTAAACTCTTTATACTAACTGACTTTCATCAGGTAATAAAATTTCAATATGTGTTCTATCGTTTTGAGAATTTTATAGATTTATCTCAATCAAAACTTATTTGCTGGAATCCGGAAAAACAGCAACGACTCGAACTATCGGATAACTGAAAATACTCTTTTAGGATTCTGTAGTCGTTTAGCAGTAACCCTTTCCAAACTTAATTATTCATTTGATTTCAAATTGAAAAAGAGGTTTAGAACCATACCTCAAATAAGATTACTATTTTAACTTCCTGTTTTTTAAATTATTTTTAACTGTCTTTTGGAAGCTTTATTAAATTATTTCATCTGTACATTAAATCAAAATAAAAAAGATGAATTTGTGATACTTATTTATTTTTGAAATCTATTAATATGTTAGTTAGTTAGTTTTATTGAAGTTTGTTTTTATTAACTATTTTTATTTACAATATTAAATTGTGTTTTCTATTTCAATTATCAATATCTGCATTAAATTATTTAACTTGTATGATATTGATATTCCAAAAATGTATAACTAGTTATATATACGCTAGAATATAACTAGTTATATTCTAACGTATATATAACTAGCGTATATATAACTAGTTATATATACGCTAGAATATAACTAGTTATACATTTTTAAGAATATCAATAACTATAAAAATCAAATAATTACAGTTTCTTTTTTGTTAGAATATTGAATATTCCAAGTTAATAAAAACAAAAACATCTGTATGAATCTCACAGTTTATTAAAAAGGAGATTATTTATGTTGAACTACAATGAATCATTAAAATATGATATGAGTATAGATCAGTTTGAATTACATAAACTGAAAACGTTAAAATCTCATGAATCAATATTTGTTAATCCTCCAAATGCAGCTTTAGGATTAGAAGGATTTCAACAGCTGCTTCCTCCAATGATGAAATTTGGTAGGATTTTTAGATTAAGAAAAGATAAAGTAAGCTACAATCAAAACGGAATGCTTCTTAGACAAACTATAGGTACAGCTTTAGTTCCTTTAGTTAATACTCCTGAAGAAATAGCACATGTAACTAAATTGTTATTCGGATCAGGTTTGTATAAAAGAATGATGTACAATTACATCTTTCCGAAAAAGACGATTTACAAAAATCCATATATTCCAGGAAGTAAAAAAAGCATTAAAATGCATCAAACTGAAGAATACGTAGCAATTAAGAATGCTTATCTTCCTGCTTTAACTCAACCACCTAGTTATATTATCAGAAACGTTAAAAACAGTATTTTTGATTTCACAGATGTTCTTAAAGAAACTTTGCCAAATAGAATTATGTGTTCAAGACCATCTGTAATAAAAACTTCAGATAATATTATCTTGCAAAGTATTCTTAGACTTTGTTTTACAGATATAGCTGAAGGAATTCCGTTATACAGTACATATTCTAGCACTATTCCTCCTGTTTCTAGCACTTTTAAGAATATTATCATTCCATTTAAGATTACTAGTAAAGATAAACGTATCGCTAACACATGGATCAATCCTGAGTTTAAATTAAACTCTATGGTATTAAAACGTGATCCTGAAATTTCTAGTCATCTTGGTATTTTGAAATTTGTTCTTGGAATGATGGCAGGTAATCATTTTGAGGAAAATGAAATAGCTAGACGCTTAGCTGATGCCATTAAGAAAATTGATCATTGTGTATTTATTTTCTATAATGATACTCACGCTTTCTATGTAGATTACAAAGAGTTTGTTGAAAAGAATCTTCGTTACGATTCAATGTTTAGATACATTAAGACTAGTTTGAAACTGCTTATTGGTCTTAATAATGCCGAAATCACGGATAACGATATTGATGAACTTGAAAACAAACTTTTAACAGAAACAGATGATACAGTAAATCAAGAACAGATTGTTGATGAAAAACTCAATAACACTAGCAAATTCAATGAAGATCTCGTTGAAGCTGTTGCTGAACCTGCTGAAAAATTAAAAACTACAAAAGCAGTTAAGATTGAATTTACTGGCGATAATAATAAAGTCGAAGAAGCAAATAAACAGTTTGAAAAATTCATGAATCCTTATCAAACAAAATTGTCTGATAAAACTTCTGTTCAATTGCTTGCAGAAGCACAGGAAAAATTGAATAAAAAGATTGAACTTGGATTTACAAGTAAAGATCAGTTGTTAAAACAAAAACAAACTCCTGTTGCGGCTTTGATGAATGACAACGCAGTTAATGATCTGAATAAATTAAACACTTTCATCGACAAACTTAAAAGTTTTGAAGAAGAAGATGATGGTGGATCTGATGACGATTGGGATTTTGGAGATGATAACGATGAAGATGATGAATCTTCAAATGAAGATCAGATAGACGATACTCCTCCAGATACAGCAGAAGACACTGAAGATGAATCTGATGATAACGATGAAGATGAAGAAGAGGAAGAAGACGACTCTGAAGACTTCATGAACGAGCATAAGAAAAAGCAAGAAGCAGATTCTACGACTGCTGTGATTAACAGTGTTCGCGAAACTCTTGAAGGTAAAGCTACTGCTAAACAACGAGCTTATTACGACAGTATCAAAAATAAATACAAGAGTATTAAATTCAATGAAAATGAAACTCTAGAAGACGTTCTTAAACGTGCTAATACTGTTGCAATCGATGCTCATGATGAAAAACTCGATCTTCTTGATAAATCGTTCAACACTTCTATTCTTACTGATTTCTCAAAGAGTTATGTTAAAAAGACTATGGCCCAAGATATTGTAGCTAATATCAAAGCATTCTCTGATGAGAACAAAGCTAATCAATTGGCTATCGTTAAATTTGAGAAAGAAGATTTATCAGATCAATTTAATAAACTTGAACGTTATAAGTTTGAGCTTAAAGATAAATACGGAAAAACTCACCATATCAATTTTAAGCTTCCAAAAATAGATGATGATGGATTTATGTATCTTGGTGGAAATACTAAGATGATTAAAAAGCAGTGGATTTTGAAACCTGTAACAAAGACTTCACCAGATGAAGTTTATGTATTGTCAAATTACAATAAGGTTCGAATTTATCGAGTTGGTAAAAATATCAATAAGAACACCATTGCTATAGCTAAGCTTGCAGCAAAAATTGCTAAGAATCAAAATGATTGGTTGAATCAAATTGAAATATACCGTGGTAATAACACTCGTATTAACGTTGAATACACGACGACGATTGAATACGATGAGCTTGCAGCTGTTTATAATAAATTCGTTATCAACCCGAATTCAAGAACCAATAAAGTCACATACTATTTTAGTCAGAAAGAAATTTTAGATAAGATCAAAAAGAACGGATTGAAGTTTGACGTTAACAGTGTAAGAGTACCTGTTGGTATTAGAGCTGACGGAACTGTTCTTTCTGTTGATCCTATACTTTCTTCTGAATCTGTCGGTAAAATGATTCTAGACGATCTTAAAGCTGTTTCTCCTGCTCTTGCAGCCGAAGTAGAGAATGCTAACAAGACTGTTAAATCTGACGTTAAAAAGGTTTATTCAAAAATCGAAATTCAGTCTAAAGAAATTCCTCTCATAATTTTCTTAAGTGGAACTTTTGGATTTAAACGTGTTCTTGAAGCTGGAAATATAAAGAGTGTATTTGTAAAAAAGGGTGAAAAACTTTCGGAAGAAAATATTTCTCCTGATTTACTTGAAATTATAAATAAGCCAGACGTAAGCACTCATAAATTCCTTGATGGAACTTTGTATTATGATACTTATCCTATCGATCAATCAATGCTTCTCAATGGTCTTTGCGAATTAAATCTTGAAGAACTTGAATATGGTGATCTTGATAATCTTAACACGTATATCGAATATGCTTATGATAAATTTAAAACTCGTAACTTGATTAAAGGTTGGGTCGCATTTAAAGATCTTTTTATTGATCCTAAAACTCTTGAAATTCTTAAAGAGCTGCATTTGCCAACTGATCTGTGCGAACTTTTAATTTATGCGAATTCACTTTTGCAGAACAACTCATTCCAATCATCGGGTGAAGTTAGTTCTTGGCGTATTCGCGATTATGAAATTCTTCCAGACTTATTGTATGCAAGTATTTCTGATAACTACCGTAAGTATATGATGAAGGGTAAGAGTCGTGAAGGATTCTCTATTCCTGAAGAAGATATTCTCAACAGATTAAACAAATCGTTTATTCTTGTTAACTATGATACTACTTCTCCTGGTTCTGAGATTCGCGAGAAATCTTCTGTTACATTTAAAGGACCTAACGGAATTAATATGGAACGCGCATTCACGCTTGATAAACGTGGACAAACAGTTTCTAATATTGGTACTGAAGCTATCTCTGGTCCAGATAACGGAAATATTGGTATTACTCGTCAGCTTACTGCAAACCCTCGTATCGTAAACACTTATGGATTTGTTGAATCGACAACAGCAGCCGAAGCTAAGAAGCTTTCATCGTCTTCACTTTATGCAATGGAAGAATGTGTTCCGTATGGTCAGTACAATGACCCTAAACGTATTGGATTCTTGTCATCACAAACTAAGCACTTAGTTCCTGGTGTAGCCTTTGATACACCTATGGTAGGAACTGGCATGGAACGTGCGATGATTTATAAAGTGTCTTCTACGTTCGGTGCAAAAGCAAAGATGAACGGTAAAGTAATTAAAGTTGATGAAACTGCTAAATACCTTATTGTAAAATACAATGATGGTTCAACGGAACGAATTGACTTTGGTGAAAAGAATATCAAGAACTCCGACTTTTATCTTGCAAATAATATTGATGTGGATGTTAAAGAAGGCCAATCTGTAAAAGAAGGACAAATTCTTACACATAACAGAGATTATTTTAAGAAACATATGGGACGACTTGTTTACTCTCAAGGAGCAATGTGCCGAGTAGCTGTTCATGACGGTGAAGTTACTGAGGAAGATTCTTCAGGAATGTCATGGCGAACTGCTAAGAAATTAGGAACAGTGGTTATTAAAAAGAAACAACTTGTTCTTAATCCAACAGCAAATATTGTTTCATGTGTTAAGGTTGGAGACCATGTAACTTATGGCGATCCTTTGATTTCTTATGAAGACGCTAAAGATGCTGATTCTGATATGGCATTGCTAGACCAACTTGGTGCAGTAGATGAATCTATCCTCGAAACGATTGCGCGTCACTCTGCTTCTGCTAATTACACTGGCATAATTCACGATATTAAACTTTATTGGACAATTGAACCTGATCTTATGGGTGAATCTGCTAAGAAGTTTGTTAAGAATTATATCAAAAAGATTGGTGAAGAAGTTAAGGCAGAGGAAGCTGTAACTGGAACTATTTCTAAACGCCGTTGTGAAATGCAAGTAACAAAGCCGTTGAACACGATGAAAAACCGTATTAACGGAGCTCTTGTAAATCCAAAGACAGGTTCTATAGTTATTGAATTCTTTATTGAGCACGTTGAAGACAGACATCCTGGTGACAAGGTTGCACTGATGCCTGCATTAAAATCGGTTAATCATAAGGTGTTTAAGAAAGAAAACTGTCCTTATAGAATCAACAGTAAGTCTAAATTCAACACAATCGACTATTACCAGAGTTCGATAGGAATTTTAGCTAGAATGACAGTAAGTCAAGACCTCACCGGCTTTCTTTCTAAAGCTCTATTCGAACGCGGTAAAGAAATTGCTGAAGAATTTTTAGACGAAATAAAATAAAATACCTTATGATTAACTCTTAAAGCATTTATATTGCATAAAAAGAAAACCTCTCCCTATTATGGGAGAGGTAATTTTTAAATATCAAACAGAGTTATTCTTTTATCGTTGCACATTGTGTATTTTTTCTTCTTGTTTTATATCGTAAGGAGCTATTCCTATATTGTTATTATATATAAATTATTTTCTAAAACCAAACAACATTATATTGAATTTGAAATAAATTCTTGTTTTCATTTTACCTCCCTAAATAATTTGAAAACGAATTCCGTGTACATTGATAGTCCTCCTTATATTAATTACGCGGATAGTCATAGATTGTGACTTTTTTCCTTACTTAGTTTTCAATAGTGGAGAGCTTACGGGCTCTCCACTTTTTTCTTTAATCTATAGTTTGGTGTTTATATTACATTAATGAGAAGTAGTAGAGAAAAGAAGCATATCTCAGCTAGATTCATTCGTATGAATGAAGACTCTGATAAAAGGTATAGCTATCTTAACTCTATGAAATAACTGTTATGACACAGTTGTTGGATGAAATCGACGCAATTAGAGGACTCGTTGATTTTGCAATGGCTTTCGGAGAAGCTAAGCTTTTCGGAATAAGTCAGGGTTACAGTATCAGTTTCAATGATCCTAACGGGAAGATGACAAACAACCTTATAAGGTTGTTAGAGTCGATTGATGGAATCGAAAAGAAAGCAGTGTGCTCGACTGTCGTTTCATATACCGACAAAACAAACGAGAAGCAAATCGTTATATTCTATCTTCTCACAGATGAAGGAGTTAAGCTCCACGGAAAAAATTCAAGCGTTGATTTGACAATCATAATGAGATAAAAATAAACCCGAAAGTCCGAAAGGATGAGTAGGGTTATTTTTTCTTTTTAATAAGCGTTAACATTTTATTGAGTCATGAAACAATATCAATCTCGTTGTTTCATTTTGACATAAATATTCTCCTAAAAAAATAAGATTTTGTACTTTGCAGAACTTGTCGATATTATTAGAATCAAATCGCGAACAAAACAATTATGTTGCCTTTACTTTCTCCTTAGTATACGGGTGCGGTTATGAAATAAATCTGATCGACAAGCGTGACGTTAGCTTCTGCGAAAAAAGAAAACTAACTACGGGTATGTATTCTTTTTACTAACGTTGTCATGTAAACCTCAAAAACAAAGCAGGGAGCTTACGGGCTCCCTGTATTTTTATTATCCGAGCTTAGAATGAATTATAAAAATCGTAAAAGTTAAAATAATTTGACAAATGTGAATGAGCTGATCTGCTTCAAGACAGAACCATTCTTTATTGCATTTCATGTCGTCGACTAATGCATGTATAATAGAGTTAATAATAAAACCTATTGCATATAGCCAAGTCACATTGAATTTAACATATATTGCCAAAGGAAGTAATATCATAAACGACCATTCCATAGCATGCAGAGCTAAGCAGGTTACGAAGTCATATTGGTACTTCATGTTAGGATAATTGTCTTTCCACCATTTACGTTGTTTGAAATCAGTTAGCTTGCCTTGTAATACAAAGTCGTCAATGATGTGACAAAAGATCATAGCGAAAAATACAAATATTAAACTCATAGTTGACCTCCTATAATTGAGTTTATTTATTTAATATACAACTAACTTTGATAATGAACTGATTCTAATTGTATGTTGGAGGCTAAGAGAAAAATGAAATTTGAAGATGTTCGTACAAAGTTTCAGAAACTTGAAAAAGAAATGTCCGAAGCTAAGGTGACTGCTAAGAGATTGCGTGAATCTCGCATAGCAGAATTGTATAAAGAAATGAATGAGATAGTGTTTGAAAACCTTGAACTTAATTTAAACAATTGTGACATCTCAGAGGGAAACAAAGCTGATCTCGATTCTTATTTTAAGGGAGACGTCTCTCGTCTCCTTTCAAAAATTGCTGGAGATTTAGGTATCCTCACTATTTCATTACCTGTATCTGCATTCAAGAAACCGTATTTGCTCACAGATGGTTCTGATAAAAATATGCTTTTTGTAAGCTCATTTATTCAGGATTACGATAGTCTTAATAACGGGCACTTGGCAGATAGTATCATCAATGTTGAACTTGCTTCTAAATATCATTTCAACAGTAGTTTTGCTGGTTATATTTTTGGTAATTCCGCTGTTGAAACATTGTGTGTATCGCATAATCGATATCTTGTAGGTTTTGAAATTGTAGAAAATTCAGCAAAATCAAAGAAAGCTAAAGAAGCAGTTCTTGATTTCAAGTTCTATTACATTTCAAACAAACCTAGTGAAAAAGCACCAGAACACGAAGATCCAAGTATTAAACTTGCTAAGATGGCAGAAGCTGCTAAACCTAAGCAAAAGAAGCCAGAATGTCATGGAGATGGAATTCCTAAAGATGGACAGTTTGTTAAAATCGTTGAAGTGAAAGATCCATCACAAATCCCAGAGCTTATTGATAAGCTTTTTAGAAACATTGAGTTGTAAATTTATAAGACGAGGGTTAAGTCCCTCGTCTTCTTTTTGTTGTATATTTTAACATTGTAGATTACAATCACATGACAGGAGATTTTTTATGTTATATTCAGATATTAGAATTCCACAAGATGAAGATGGAAATTTTATTATAACCGACCCGAAACTTTTAGAAGTAACTTATACCGTTAATACAACCAGAGGTGTAAGAGAAAAAGATTATTTCAAATATCCAATGACAATTACATGGAATTGCAAGGAATGTGGAAAGAAAGTGGTTGTTCAATTTAGAAAAGGAAATATCGAGAACTATAAACCAATGTTATGCAATGAGCATTTGAGAATTTCAAGATATGGTTTTGTCTCGCCTTTTCAAAACCCAAAGACGCAAGAAAATATTAAGAAGATTTTCTTAGATAAATACGGAGTAGAACATCCATTACAATCTCAGGAGATACACGATAAGATAAGTGAAAATAATTTGGCTAAGTTTGGAAACAAAAGTACATTACATGATGGTGGAGAAACTGAAGCTAAGGTGACAAAAATCTTTCTTGAAAAGTTTGGAGTAGAGCATCCTCTTCAGAATAAAGAAATTTATAATAAAACAGTGGAATCTCTTATACAAAACACAGGATATGATAATCCATTCAAAAATCCTGAAACTAGAAGAAAATCTGCTGAAAAACAAATAGAAAAATTTGGAGTAGATAACGTGTTTAAACTTCCAGGTTTTCATGAAGAATCTGATATGAAGAAACTTGAGAAATACGGCAGTAAAAATAACTATAAGAAAGCAAACATGACTAGAGCAGCATTCCCAGAAGAAAAGAAAAAGAAAATATTAGAACAAAGAAAACAAACCAATCTTAAAAAGTTTGGAAGAGAATTTTATGTTGGTTCTGACACATGGTTTGAACAAATGATGCGAGATTATAATGGTCTTAATGTAAATATACGGTTCAATTACTATGGTGTTATTTTCGATTCTAGTTGGGAGTTAGCGGTTTGGATATATTGTATTGATCATAATATTCCTATAGTTAGAAATTACGGAGCTATATCTTATAAGTTTGAAGACAAATACGGTAAACCAAAACATTATATTCCGGATTTTATAATCAATGGAAAAATAATAGAAGTTAAAGGAGATCATTTTAGAAATAAAGATACTGGAACTCTTAAACCGTGTTTTAGTCACGACTCTAAAAATAATAAGCTTTCAGACGATGAATTATCTTATAAAGAAGATTTTTCTATAAGAAAGTATCAATGTGCAATAGATAATGGTGTGGAGTTTTGGTATAAAAAAGAATGTCAAAATGCTATAGATTATGCCAAAAATAAATTTGGAGGAAACTGTTGGTTTAGGCGGTTTGATATATCTAATCCTCTTAATCCATCATATTGGTGTATTACTAATAATGCAGGATATTATAATCCTCAGTATTTTGCTCCTTACCTAATTAATACTATGAATAACGGTAAAGGATTGACTCCTTATGATGTAGATCGATCTCAACAATATGCTCCTGTTACTAGATCTGGTATTACTCCGTTTGATTATTAATAAATAACTTTTATCACATAAATATGATCTTAATATTAAAGGAGAATACTATATGATTCAACCAACAGAGTCATTTAATGGCATCTCGTGTACTTTTAATACGACAACGGACTGTAACCTTCGCTGTAAATATTGTTACGAATTAAATAAACGTGCTTTGAGTATTGATGAAAATACGGTTTATAAATTCATCGACCGTATTCTTGAAGATCCTGATCCTATCGGAGCTAAAGGAACTTCCGATGAATGGATCTCTAATGTAGGATGTATTCTTGACTTCATTGGCGGTGATTCGTTCATGCAACCTGATATTATGGATAAAGCACTTTCATATTTCCAGTACAAGGCAACTAAGATGAACCATCCGTATGCTAAAAACTGGCGTGCTAGTATTTCTACTAACGGAACATTGTTTGCTGATCCTAAAGTACAGGCATTGATTGAAAAATATGGAGACAATCTTTCTATCGGAGTTTCAATCGATGGTTGTCCTGAGATTCATGATGCAAACCGTATCTTCACTGTTAGAGGCAAGAATGGCGAAGAGCTTGGAACTATGTCTACTATTATGAAATGGTGGCCATGGTTGCGCGAACGTCAGCCTGATGCTACTAATCACACAAAGTCTACATGTTCAAAGAATTCTATTCCTTGGTTGTACAAGTCTTTGGTGTTTATGCATGAACCTTATCCTAAAGGTTTGGGAATTACTTACGTTAACCAAAACTTTATCATGGAAGACACAGGATGTGAAGAAGAAGATTATATCCTTCTTGATGAAATGTATCGCAAGTGCACTAAGTATCTATGGGATCATCGTCATGAAATGTATTGGTCCATGTTTGATAAGATGGGATTAAATCATCGTTCAGACAATGTAGAAGATTTCAAGCATTCTATTAAGAAGGGATGGTGTGGCTCTGGAGCTATGCCGTCATTAGGTCTCAACGGAAAAATCTATCCGTGCTTCCGATGGCTTCCGCACACAATGGAAGAAATGGGAGATGCCGATACTATGTGTGTAGGAAATGTAGATGAAGGGTTTACTCATAAGGAAAATTTCCGTAGAGTAAAAGACGCTTCTCGTGAAAAGATCTCATCTCAGTATTGTCTCGAATGTGAATACGAAGGCGCTTGTGCTTATTGTATTGGCGGATGCTATGCTGAAAACCACGCATTTAAGCGAACCGAACACATATGCTATATTGCAAAACTCCGTTCAAAATGGGCACGCCGTTATTGGGATATGCTCGAAGAAGAAGAGCACAATGGAGACGATTATTTCACAACAGGATCTGGTTCTAGTTACTCTATGCGTGAAAACGATTATGTACGTGATCGCGACTCGACTATGCGTTGGGGAAACGACGGCAGGATCAAACCAGAGTATCGTACTCCTGATAATCCTACTGGTGAACCACAGCTTACAATTCCTGATCTCCCAGAAGAAAGTAGAAACGCCTGGAAATACAGACCTAAGAAAGTTGTTAAAGAAGGTGAAGAGGTTTATGAAGATAAATCTGCTATACCAATTAACAATGTAGGCGAAGTATCGTTCCATTAACATTATTCCTCTCCCTATTATGGGAGAGGTTTATTTTTTACTATTTTCGACGTATATATTATTTACTTGGATAAATACATAGGGAGGTACCGATTATGGTAACTGAAGAGGCATTGAATCTAGTTGGTATTGGTGTTGGGTTTATTAAGAAACCCATAGATTATCTATATTCAAAAGTGGTTAGGGCGTATGTAGAAGATGCGCCAGTTAAGTTATTTAATAAGTTGGCAGGAAATGAAGTCGCCAACGACATTAAGGAAGCGAATGTCGTCGTTGCTAAGTATGCTTTCATTCAAAAGATGAAAGCTTTAAAACAAAAACAAAACAATATAGAGATCACCGGATCAATACCTGAATGAATTAAGAATGCTCCACCCAATTAAGGGTGGAGCTTTTTCTTTTTATCTTTCTGGATTAATAAATAAAATATCAAACTGTTCATCTGAAACATTTCGTTCACGAATAATATTCATGACTTGTACAAATGTATAAGCAGCTTCATCGTCAATACCAAAATCTCTTAATTTCAAGAAATTGTATTGACCGCTTCTCAATACCGCTTCATCTTTGTAAGTTTCTTTAACTTGAGTAGTATCGATGATCTGCTGATTAGTTTGGTTTGATTTAGCACCATCTTTAATTTCGATAATCAAGATACCGGCTTTACCGCCAAGATTACAGCAATAATCCGGAATATAAGTGTGTCGTCTTCCTTCATAAATATAATCGAAAGTATATGGACATTCGATTATATCCAAAGGATCACCTTGGTATTCTAGATCGTAAAATTTTAAGAAAGCTAATTCATATGAACTAGCGTAACCTATGGTAGTTTTTCCATCACGGAAAGTGTAAGTTCCAGAAGTACCACGATTGGCAAGTAATTGTTTCTGTGTCTCAGGATCACTCATTCTTTCTGAACGCGTTTTGCCAGTTTTCTTTTTAAGATTCCTTTCGGCAATTTCGCCAGCTTTCTTTCTACAGGCTTCACTACAAAAACGATTGTATTTAAGTGTATTTAGATTGAAAGTTACAGGATTCTTTTTACAAATTACGCATAATTTAGGAGAGTTAATTTTGTTTCGTCTATCAAATATAAATTGATGAACTGATTTTCCTTCAGGAATAGAATCTTTATGAACTTGTTCAACGTGACGAACCAAGAGATTGTATGTCGTATATCGTTGTCCGCATTCTGGGCATTTGTATTGTTTTGGTTTTTTATGATGTTCTATTGTCTCAGGCATAGCATTACCTCTTTTGATCATTAAAATGTCAAAGTTATATATTTCATAAGTGGAGGACTATACTATGGAAAGTAAACCATTGACATTGTACACCGATAATGTAGGATTTAAATTTAGATTTTATCCAGACACTATTGATGTAGACGTTGATCCGCTTAAAGACAAAAGGATTAAAATCACATTATCCTTTGAGTGCGATTCTGATCCTGAGATTAAGTCGGAAACGATTAAGCTATTGCGTCATGGTAACAGCATGAAACAAGCAATAGAAGGTATTAGGAAAGAAGCCGAAGAGCTTAAAGGCAAAAATCCTAATATTATCACTTGGGATGAAGTTATTAAAGCTGCTAAAAGAAAAGCTAGCTTTGATGATCTTTGTCGTCTTAACGAAGAATATCCTGAAGACTAGGGAGGATTAAATGGAATTTATTATTGCATCATTGTTTGCAATATTATTGGCTAGTGTTACGTCGATTTATATTGCAAACGTCAATAAAAGACGCGAGAAGTGTCGTCGAGACGAGTTCAGATTTGCTAAAGACGGATATGATTATAAAACACAGAGCGGTATTCCGTTGTTCAAAGATGTAACTTATGAAGTAAAAGGTGCTGAGTATGAGTATATAGGAGAAGTTGATTCTCTTGATAAGGTTCCTAATAAAAAATGCTTGTTTATAATTAATGGGATATTATACATCAGAAAAGAACCTATCAACAAAACAACAGATATTATAGATGCTTGTGATATAGAATAAAAATATTGGGGAGTTAATTCTCCCCTTTATTTTTTTATTTATAAGATTTTCATAATCGCATTGACCCGAGACATTTTTATGAAAATGGAGTTTAGTTATGGCCAGTAACGATGATAATAAAACTAAAACCGTTGATTTTATACCAGAGTTTGGTATTAATGGTGACTTTAAACGAATAGTTGAATATGGCTTTATGGAATACAACTCCCTTATCGTGCCAGTAATTAATCTATTGTATATGGATGAAGGATCAAATCCTTTAATTCCTACAATGGGTTTAAGAGATACAATAGTTAAATTCCCTTTTAGTGATCCAACAGAAGCAGATTCTTTGATTTCTAAAATAAATCAAGAATTTAATAAATGGTGTACTGTTTCAACGACAGCATCTATTGATGAGTCTGCGACTAATTGGGATGACGGTGAATTTACTCTTAAAATAGATATCACTGGAATTCCTGCACCTATTAAAGTATCGGTAGATAAGGATTCTTCTAAAGCCAGAACTTTCAAAATAGTTCCACCTAGTTCATTTAGATAGGAGGCAGAATTATGATGATTGATGATGATAACGTTAATTATTATAAAGATGACGACGAATACTTCTTTGAAAGACGAATGAAAGTTCCAAAGACTACTATTGTAGCTGAAACTGGAAAGAAGCTAACAGAAGAAGAAAAGAAACTTAAAGAAAAATTAGAGCATGAAACTAATACAATTAATTATGATCGTGTTGAAGACTGTCTTATTACTCCAGAAGAAGCAACCCAGATAGAGCTAGCTCGACGTCGACAAGAAGCACTTGATGAAGTTAAAGAATATGCGAACCCTGTATTTGCTCAGGCAGTAAAACAAGTAGAATCTAAACTTGGAAGAAAGATAAATTACGATGAGTTTGATAAAATGTGTCAAACTTATGCTGGCGAATTAGCAGAAGCTGATGCTAGAACTCGTAAGCGTCCTCTTAATCCAATAGATTATAAAACTTATTACAATCAGTTGATCCAAAACAGAAAAGTTGTTCCTGCGTATAAGATGTATGCTAACAGACTAGAGTCTGATAAAGTTAATGAAATTGCTGGTCTTCTAGAAACTGCTAAAGCTGCCAGCGAAGGATCTACTTTGAAGCTTAAAGCAGGATCAAGTGTTAATATACACCATAAAGGCAAAGTCACGTTTGAAGACATGGAACGTCGTCGTCGCATTACAATCGATAATAAACGAGATGTTGATCTTCTTCACATGAAACATCGAAAAGAATTCTTGGATAAAAAATATTCTAAAGAAATTAAAGAAGAAATCGGTGAGCTCACTACTGGTGTTCACGATAATGAAGGATTTGAATAATAGATCTGGCTCCTTTAACAGGAGCCAGTTTCTTTTTAAATTATATATCTAGAGTAACGTAATAGTGTTTATTTATTTTTAAACCCTATAATGAGGTTTTTATGGGAAATATAAAAATAGCAGAAATATCAGACATTCATTTTGGTGCGATGACAACCACAACAGTGCAACTGTTTGATGATCTTAAAAAGAATTTTATAGGTTGGTTAGAAGAGCATGAGCCTGATGTAAATATAATAGCAATTTGTGGAGATCTATTTCATTTGAAACTTTCTTTGGATTCCACAGAAGCTAAACTTGCTTCACATTTTATAGATTTATTGCAAATGAAGTTTCCAAAGACAAGAATAATATTGATTAAAGGAACTCGTTCTCATGATCTTAACCAAATGGATTTATTTAGTTCAAGAATAAGCGATACATTCAAATTGTATAATACTGCTGAAGATGATTATTATGGAGAAAATTTTAGATATTTAGCTATACCTGAAGAGTACTATCCTGATAAATCGGTTTATGACAAGTGGTTAAAGAGTGGTGAGAAATTTGATTGGGTATTCTTCCACGGAATGTTTTCGTTTGCTGGAGGATATGCTTTACAAACCGGAAATAAATTTAATAAGATATGTTTCAATTCATCTGAGTTCGAAGATATAGTTTACGGAAAAGTTGTAGGTGGACACATTCATATTCATATGGAAGAAGGAAAAGTCCAATATACTGGTTCGTTTGAACGATGGCGACATGGTGAAGAAGAAGATAAAGGATTTAGATTCCATGAATATGATCCGATTAAAAAGAAAGTTATTCGAGACGAATTTATAGTTAATAGAGACGCTTTGGTTTATAAAACGATTTCATACAAAGACGTTAACGTTGATAATCTCGAAGAACTAACAAGGCAGTTGGATGATATTAGACAAGGATGTTATTCTCTGCGAGTTAAAATAGGAAAGACAGAAGAAATAACGGATGAACAATCTGAAAACCTTGTGGCAGCTTGTATGCAATTCAATAATGTAGTTCTTTTGAAAGAATCAAAGTCTGTTAAAAAGAAAGACACTGAAGAAGAGCAAAAGATTTCTGAAGAACGTAAGAAACGTATTAAAGAATATGAAGGTCTGACGTTCAATGAAATAACAATCAAGTATGCAAAAGAAGTTTTACATAAGACAATAACTGAAAAACAAATTCAGGAAGTCCTTGAATGATTGAAATTCCGTTATATTAAATTAGAAATGAAATATATATTAAACTTGTGAACCTAGGTATAAGTATGCGCAACTTCTAGGTTCAAAATCCTATAGGAGGGCCAAAATGGCTGAAACAATGAAACCGATCGAAGTATCGGATTTAAACGGAGTATCTTTGAACCCACAGGATCTTTCAATAGATCAGTTGGTTGGATTCACAGGATACATTAGAGGTCTTACAAGTACACTTGGAACACCAGCAGATTCTCCTGAAGGTTACAGCGATTATCTGAATTTCCAGAAAGAGATCGAAGCTGCTCGTATTAGCACGTTTGAGCCTGATATGATTGATGATGATCATACATTTGAGAACGTTGATCTTACAGGCGACGATACTCCTATTGCTCCGATTCCATTGACATATTTCGCAATGATGAACAATATGTTGTGGATGTGTAGTACTATGAATAATGGTAAAGGAGTTACGCCGTTTGATGTACAGCAAAATCAACAGTATGCTCCTATTACTGGTCCTGGCCTCACTCCATTTGATTTGACAGGAAATAAACCTCTAGGTGCAATTGAACCTAATTACGCCAACTAATTTTTCAGAACAGACCTTCGGGTCTGTTCTTTTTTTCTTCTGTACCACTACACCCACCACCACAAGCAAAATTATACCCATTAGAACATCTATGGGCCGAATTAGAATTTCCGCAAGCATCGCTACATTTCCACGAACATACAGTGTGGCAATCTGATGAATAACAACCGTTAACGCACGGCTTTGAATTACAAGTTTCGCATGCTATTGTAACAAAATGATCACAACTTCCTGAAATAGTACATTCTCGACATTTAAATGATCGAGGTATTTATGAAATCATATGAAACAACCGAGTTTAAGGTAGGAAATACAACGTTTGAATCGATATTTCAAATGAACCTTCCTTATAATTATGGAGACGCAGTTCCTGAATGTCATTCGCATTGTCCTATAAGTGCTTTCTTTTATGCTTCTATTGCCCAAATTATTAATTTTATTAATAGAGGACTGTGTGTAAATTTAAAAGACGACAACGATGCTGAAAAAATTTATTTCTTTTTAACCGAATACAATAAACAAGCTGCTAGGTATAATAAAGAGCTTGGTGAAGAAGCTAATCCTCTTGCGTTGGAAGCAGAGAAATTCTTCTTAAATAAATTACGACACGTTATTAAAGTAGACCAAGATAATGATAAACTTGAAAATAGCAATCCGTTTAATATGCAGATTGCTCCTCCTTCAAGACGAGGAAACGTTATCAAATCTTCTTCTATACAAAACGCGTTCAAATCTTTAAACAAGAAAAATAAACATAATAGAGCTAATGGAATCGATACTCGTGCGCCAGAAGAACACAAGATGTATGAAATATTTAATTCTCCTAATCTTGTATCTCCTGACGGTAAGATTGCTGTTAATCCACAACTTGAGCAATATCAAGAGTTTATCGATCCTAATCTTGATGAAATGTCATTTGGAGATAACTGATGAATCCGAACAATACTGAACTCTATGAGTTCTATAAACAGAATCTTCACATCATGGACTCTAAGTTTCGTCCTAATGATGAAGATATTACTTATGATATCCGAGATAAAATAATCACTCCTTACGAGTCTCAAATATATATGGCTAAGAATCGTATTATGGCTATAATTAAATCTTATATGTCAAAGAACGCTTCTAAGTTAGGAGTGAGATACCCTACTTCTAAAATTCCATTTCTTAAAAGCGATATGGAGATTTTATTCAGTGCATGTAAGGTACCAAGAGATTTGGTTTATAACGAAAGTATTAAAATCAATGCTAATGATATTGATACTGGCAACCATCTTATTCAAGAACCGTTTAATATGTTGTGCGCTATTGTAATTCACGTGTTCTTGAAACGAGATAAAAGCCTTCAGAAACAAATCACTGATATCATGAAAGGAAAGCATCTTGATGATAAGATAAAATATTCTTCTCCTGTTTATTTCTTAGCATTGTATCTTGCTATTCATTTTTATTCTGCGTTGTATAATAAATTCTGGAAATATGATCCTAATGAAGATGTAATGGATTATACTATTGAGCACATGTCCAATAAATTTATTATTCGTAAGTGTCAGAATATTCTTGAATTTATTACTTATCATTCTGAAACAAACGTAGAAAACATGATGGATCGAATTCTTCGTGCTTCTGACGTAGATTTGATTTATTTTTATTCAAATCTCAATAACCGTATTTCTCATGCTCTTCGTACTATAGCAAATAACTATTACGATAATAAAGAAAAAGGAAATGCTGTTGGACATGAAGATGCTAATAGAGAAAATGATGAAGGTAAGTTCTTTGTAGGAGATACCGCTTCTATTTCAGCAGATGTTGAACAAACTACTCGTAGAATAACAACTAGGTTCTTTAGTGAAACAGTACTTAGTGATCAATTAGTAACAGCTTCTTGTGCTAGATCTAAATTTTCTAAAGCTAAGTTTGTATTAATTATACAGAAACTTAGAGAGAATCACGATAACGATCCTATTATTAGAAATATTATAGCTAGTATCATTAGTTATTATTTGGTTACATTTAATGGAAAAATAGAGAACTTGAAAAGCAATCAGTTCTTGTTACAAATGTTTAAGGTATATGCAATCAGCAATACTAAAGACAAATTTGTTTTGGACACTAAGGCACAGTTAGATAATTTGATAAAGACCAACTTGTCTACTATAATTGATGAAATGAACCAAAATTTAGTAGATAGATGCCGTTCGTCTCTCTATCAGTTCTTCGTCCTCTATATTGCAGCTAATAGTAAATAAAAAGAACTATATCAACTAATTGATAGAGACGGCAATTTAAAGAAAGACTCCTCCCAATTATGGGAGGAGTATGTTTTAAGATTATAAGTATTGGCTTCTTTAGAGCCCACGCTTGATGAGGGAGATTTCGTTTTTAATGGTGCTGAGATCAGAACCAATAGATTCAATATTTGTAGAAATATTAGAGGCGATAATCTGTTGGGCAGCAGGAACGAGTTTATTTTCAAGAGAGTTCAAACTATCAACGATAGCTTCAGCTTTACTGAGCTTTTCTGCTGTAAGATAAGTAACCAAGTCAGATTCAGAATCGGAACTTTCAGTGCTAGTAGTAGGTGTTGAAATGTCAAGTTCGACGCCTGTACCGTAGGCAGTTAATACTGCCTTTTTAATTGTGTTGATGATTTGCGAAATGCCATAATCTGCAGTACTATTTACTTTGATGCTTAATGTAGAGTAGTATTCCTCATCAAGAGCTACAGTTTTATCAAAATTGATAATACTGTCCCAGACGATATATTCGTTTTGTGTTCCGTCTGATGAAGAGTTTAATTCGCGTAATAAATATATATTGTCATTACCGATCATAGCTTCAAGATCTTCGTCTTTAACGGAAATGACACGTTCATTTATAGCAAGAGTCATCATATCAAAAGCTTGTGATGATGCTTCGCTATAGGTCATTATTGCTACTACCTTAACCTTCTTGTTAAGGATAGAGTTGTATTTTGAATAGAAGTTATATGAGCTGCCAATTTTAAGCGATGTAGCCATATTAATCCTCCGATAATATTTGTTAGATCATTAAAATGTCGAAGTTTTAAAAATGAGGTTATTGAATTATAATAACAAAGAAACTTACTTGTGAGGTTTTTAAAATGGTTGAAGGAAATTTATTAAGAGAATTTGAAGGAAATGCTCTCGAAGAATCAATAGTAGCTCCTTTAATTCAGGCACTTACTTTAATGAATAAATTTTCAGTTTTGCCTGTATATTTTATGCAATTCATTATTTCTAAATCTACATATATGCCACACGTTATTCTTACTGCTTATGATGATAGAGATATGGTTATCTCTGCATCAAAATCAGTAAGCCATTTGAACTCGGTGATTTATGATAAATGTCCAAAGACAATTACTCCTGCTGCTATAGTTTATCCACAGAACGTTAGTCTCAGAGACGTGTTGTATAATGTGTCTGAAGATTATTGGTATAGTTCGTCTTATGTAATT
>Ga0326513_10000293_pt1 | contig 41168 bp, 74 predicted proteins | sample 2_2465_0518_D_FD_203654 | JGI IMG/M metagenome (GOLD analysis project Ga0326513, IMG submission 203654) | Bovine rumen microbial communities from UC Davis, California, United States - 2_2465_0518 | ecosystem: Host-associated > Mammals > Digestive system > Stomach > Rumen | place: USA... | reverse complement strand
GAATGAAATTCTAAATGGTTGAGAGGTAGAAGTATGACAAGAGAAGAAAAGATAAAAGGCTTGTATAGCTTAAAAGAATACTTAGTAGAAAATCCTATAGAACTTGAAGGATATACATCATTGCCAATTACTTTAATTGACTATGCCATTGAAGCATTAGAGCAAGAGCCATGTTACGAAAACTATCTAAAGAAATCTGGGGTTGTAATCTCACAGCTTAGAGCAAATCGTGACAGATTGCAGGATGCTTTTGACAATATAAGAGCCGAGATAGCAGAGCTTACGAAATGTTCATATGGTACAGAGTGTTTAGGTGCTAATTGTCCATCTAATACCGATTGTATGATTTGTGGTGACCATGTGTTAGAAATTATTGATAAGTACAAGGCAGAAATTGAGCCGCAGGAAAAGCGAGGATAGCTAATGAGGAAAAGTAATTCGGAGAAAGCATGGGAACACTTGACGCTAACTCATGAAATGTTATGTGATAAAGAATTTAGTCCGATACGATGTAAAAAATGTGATTACTATTATCAGAAAACAGGTGATAGCTTTATCATAGGACGTTGTCTGAAAGAAGATATAAGAGAGTGGACATTGTACAGAATAGCAGAAAGTGAGGGATAAGGAATGAGCGTTGTAATTAGAGGGTTCAATAAACCTAAAGATTGTTATAATTGTCGCTTCAATGATAGCAATTGTTGGTGTTCTATAACAAAAGGGGAAATAGATAGAGACGATTATACTTGTGACGTATTGTGCCCTATTGAACAGTTGCCAAAGGCAGAAAGAGAGACCTAAATGGAAAAACTAATATCCATCCTAGTATGGCTTGATAGAAAACTACATAAATGTACCCATAAGCAGTGGACAGGCATAGACGGGTATTGGATAGCTTATGGGAAGATTGGGAGAAAGTGAGGGATAAGGGATGACAGTAGCAGAGTTAATAGGTCAGTTAAAACAGTTACCACAAGATGTTCATGTGTATGCCGAGGGTGAACCTGCTGATAAGGTTATATTTGAGAAAAGCCCAGACGGAAACGGTGGAATAGTACGAATATTTAAAGCATGGGATGTTGAGTTTGTAGGCAGAGGGATTGAGCCACAGGAAAGTGAGGATAAGGCATGTACGAAGAAGAAATAGAAGCATTACACGAATGGATAGAAGATGATGATAGATGTTTTGATACGAGTTATAACGGGGAAGATTATTGTATATGCGAACATGACATTGAAGATTTTTGCGATTTTCTCCGAGAACAGACCCCCGACTTAATAGGCTTTCCGTGTATGGTTGGTACGGATGGTATATGGTTTAAGCGTGACGATTTAGAAAATGCAAGGTATTTGTGAGCCACAGGAAAGTGAGGGATAAGGCATGATTGAGTGTATTAGATGCGGATTTAATGATGAGGATTATGGTTGTACTTGCCCTCATTCAGATAAGTGGTATGCCTGTCCGATTGAGAACAAGAAACCCGAAAACATACAAGCCTTAGAAGAATATGCTGAGTGGACGGCAAGTAAGGAGCAGGAAGAATGACCCGTGGAACAGTAATAGAACACTTCCTGAGAAATTGGGATTATGCACAGAGAACCCTGTATATAAGGAAGCTCTTTTCATGGGCTTTATATGAAACATGGAAGTGGGTTGATGAAAGGGAAACAGAAAGAAAGGTAGTAGAGGATGAGCATATTTAGAGCAGTTATTATGATTTTAACATCAATAGTAATCGTGACAACAGACGAAAAACCAATGAAAGTTTTTGCAATAGTAGGACTTATGCTGATGATTATTGGAAGTATAGGGGTGATGTAGGAGAGTAGAAGATGGGAATGTCGATTGATGAAGCTATTAGACGGATAGACGAACATAACTATATACATCAAAGCAAAGAACCAAGAGCAATTTATATATCCGAAGCCTTAAATGTAGCAATGGATACCATGCGAAGGTACGAAAAAATAAAACAAATATTAAAAGACATTCCTTATGGTGGTGAAGCTACTGTAAGGAGAATACAAGAGGTGGTAGAAGATGGGAACAACGATTGATGAATACAATGCTGTTAAAGAATACCACGCCTGTGTTGAAACAATAATAGATAGACTATGGACAGAATCTGTTAAGTATCAAATGATGCAAGCCGACTACGAAACCCGCTTAAAGGCTGATTTGGTGGCTATGCTTACAGAGATACAGTTGGAGATTGAAGAAAAATATCCTAAATGTGACCTATGCGAATACTTTGTTGATTATGACTATGACGAAAACGATATATCAGAGTATCGCTCCGTAGGCAGTATTACAGATATTACTGATTTAATCCAGCAGAAAATCAATTCTTTAAAGGAGAAATCATGAAAACATTTCTAATCATCATAGGGTGCATTCTCTTTTATTTCTTTGGGGTTTTTGTGACATTCACCCTAATACTCTATATGGAGCGTTGCGAGTTTGGAGCCCAGTTGGCTTATGAAGACATAGATACAGCAATCTTTGGGGTGTCTTTTGTTTGGCCCATTACTATTTGGTTTGTAGCTATTTATCTTTTGTATATGAAACTTAAAAAGTTTTCTATAGCAATAGTAGAAATCTTGTATCAGGTGAACCATAAGGAGGATAAAGATGAAACCTAAACACACTTACTGTTTTTACATGAGTAACGGGGAACATATTATGACGGATGCCGACACTCTGGAAGTCTTTGAGGATTCCGTCCTGCTTCAGAAGGAAGATCAGGCTCAGCCATTTATGCAGATATTCAAGAGCAGCCTTATGGCATGGGAAGTGATCAGATGATAATAGCAAAGGGGGAGAGAATGAGCAAATACAGATTACCCAGTGAAAACTCAGATTATTATATTCCAAAAGAGGATTATTTGACCGCAATTCATTACGCCCTGAGATATCCTCTCTGGAAGGAAGAGGTTGACTGCATGGCGGACACTTCTAAGGCCATCACTTATGACAAAGACAAAGTCCAGGCTTCCAGCAATTATGACAGCACTTTCGAAGCCGCAGTCCGGATCTCGGACAGTTATCCCATGAGCCGTATTAAAATGATCGACAATATTATTGCTCTAGTATCTGATGGAATGGATTATTATCTCCGCCTGGGTGTATGCTATGGCCTTACGTTTGACCAGCTTAAGGGCAAGGGCCTACCATGTGAGCATAAAAAGTACTACCGGATGAGGCGCCGCTTTTATTATGAGCTCGCTCAAAAAATATAAAAGTGGAGCACACAGGGGACGTACTTTCAGTCTAAAATAATATTGTGAAGAACTAGAGATGGAACAGAAATGATTTTTTCATGTTGTTGCCTTTCATATGCAGGGAGCCGCCAGATAGCCACTGGTGGCTCTTTACGTTGGAGGATTATCCCGGATGTTAAGAAGCTGCTCCTATTGCGGGCGAGTCCATGATCCCAAGTGCATATGCCCTCAGAAGGCCGAACGTATGCGGGCTAAAAACTACCGCCACGGTACAGCCGCTGATAAGTTTCGGCGCTCCCTGGCCTGGACCAACATGAGCAGGCGTGTCAGAGATCGTGACTTCTATATGTGCCTATGCTGTGCTGATGGTATCTACAGAGATGATGGCAGGCTTAGCACGATTGAGACAAACAACATATCAGTACATCACATCACACCTATTGAAGAAGACTATTCACTCAGACTTGATGAGACTAATCTCATTTCAGTATGTGCCAGGCACCATGAGATGTGTGAGAAGCAACTGATCAGCAGAGACAAACAACGTGAACTTGTTCTTCACAGCATAGAGCGTAGAGATAAAAACGCCCACGTCGTGGTATAGATGTTGATCAAGTGATCACATTTATAGGTAGGTGTATTCATTCCTGACGCGGGGCTCCGGATATAGATACCCCCGGGGCTATTGTGTTCGAAAAAACAACAATTTTAAAAGACCACGCCGAACTTTTTTTCAGGGCGATTTTTAATAATGGAGGTCAATGGATGTCAAGACCATGCAAGCCATTGAGTGAACAGTCCGGAGCGATAACCAAAGAGGAAGCGCTTGAAAGGGACAAAGCTGAGACCAGGCTTAGAGGTGGAAATGATACCATAAAGCCCTCAAGTTACCTCAATGAAGCACAGGAAAACATATTTAATTACATAGTAAAGAACCTGGATCAAGCCGGAGTGCTTGGGAACCTTGATTTGTATGTATTGGAGATGGCAGCGATAAGTATATGCAGGATCAGAGAGATAGAGATCGCCATCAATGAGGATCCTGAGGAGCTGTGCAACTCAAAACTGATGGCGGCTAAAGAGAAGTACTCAAAAGACTTCTTCAGGTGTTGCAATGAGCTTGCTTTATCACCACAGGCAAGAGCCAAAATTGCAATAGCCAGTGTAAAAGCAGTAAAGGAAAACAGGAATCCGATCTTGGACGTCCTGGAAGATGATGATTAAGAATCATCCGTCATATATCTATGCTTATGAAGTTGTTTGTGGGTTGGAAGAAGCACCTTCATATGTGGTGAAGCAGTGTAAAGAGTTTCTTGCTGTCTGTGATGGACAGAGGGAGGCTTTTTTTATTGATGAGAAACGGCTTAAGAGGATTGATAAGGTCCTGCGGCTGATCAAGATGCCTAAGGGCCTCAAGATGGGCGAGCTCATATATGACTGTCTTGCAGGGTTCCAGTGGCTTCTGATCGTTGCAGCTCTCTGTGTGATGTACAAGAACAATCCCAAGAAGAGGCGATATGAGACAGTGCTCTTGGAAATAGCCAGGAAGAACGGCAAGACATTCCTGATAGCAGTGATCTTCATCCTGTTGTTTTTCCTTGAGCCTAAGTTCTCTTACTTTTATTCAGTTGCTCCGGACGGGGCGCTCTCAAGAGAGATCAAGAAAGCTCTTGAGGAGATCATCAAGTTCAATCCGGATATCTTTCCGCTGGAAGGATCCGAGAGGATGTTCAAGCTCAGAAGGGATGATATTGAATGCCTGGTGAAGGATAGCAAATACATTCCACTGAACTATTCCAACTCAAGGCTTGATGGTAAGCTTCCGAATGTGTTCCTGGTCGATGAGGTTGGAGCACTTCCAAACAACTACGCCATTGAGGCCATGCGATCCGGTCAGCTGACGATACTGAACAAGCTAGGGTTCATTATTTCCACCAAGTACCCAACTATGAACAATCCTTTTGAGGATGAGGTGCTTTACTGCCAGAAGGTCCTTGATGGACACCTTAAGGATGATACCGTGTTCGCACTGCTCTTTGAGCCGGATGACAAAAAGGACTGGATGACCAATGACACAGTTCTTAAGCACGCTAACCCGTTGGCGCTTAAGGTTCCGGAGATATGGGAAGATCTTCTGAACAAGAGGGAGAGAGCTAAGACGGTGGAATCAGCCCGTGAGAATTTCCTCACTAAGCACTGCAATATTATCTACCAGGGCATGGGAACAGAGACCTACATCCCTGTTGACCGTGTTAAGGCCTGCCGCGTTCCTAAGATTGAATGGGAAGGCAGAAGGGTATGGGTTGGAGTTGACCTCTCCATGACCAATGACAACTGCTCCGTGGTCATGAGCGCGGTGGATGATGATGAGAACATCCTGACGCTTCCAATGGTATTCATACCGGAAGGAAGGATGCAGGAAAAGACCAACGCCGAACACGTTGACTATAAGCGCTATGTGGAAAAGAAGCAGTGTATAGCCTGCGGAGATATGGTAGTGGACTACTCAGTCATTGAGGATTATGTCTTTTCACTGGAAGAGCGGTACGGTGTTGAGATCGCTGCCATTGGCTATGACAGATGGAACGCTCTGAGCTCTGCCCAGAAGTGGGACAAGGTCTATGTGACCAAGGAAATAAGGCAGCATTCGGACACGCTACACCCGCCGACAAAGCTTTTGTATGAAAAGATCCTCAGCGGTGGCTTCATGTACGAAGATAACCCGCTTTTTGAGATAAATTTTGAGAATGCCCGGTGCACTTTTGACACCAATTTAAACAGATATGTTACCAAAAAGAGATCCGTGGGCAAGGTTGACATGGTAGTGGCTCAGATCAATGCCCTCTACCTCATTCAGCAGGACGTCATTTTCGGATCAGACAACTTTATAGTCCAGGTGGTATGATATGAACTTATTTTTCTGGAGAAAACAAGAGAAAAGAGAAGATGTACAGCCTCAGATCATTGATGAGGGGAGCGTAGACGCTGATATCCTCAGAGCGCTGGTGAGTGAAGACACTGTCACTAAGGAAATGGCTCTCAATATCCCGGCGATAAATGCCTGCGCGAACAAGATAGGCGATACCGTAGCCTCACTTAACATCAAGCTGTACAAGCGGGATGCTGAGGGGCAGGTGGAAGAGATCAAGGGAGACATCCGGACGAAGCTTCTCAATGAAGACACCGGGGACACCTTGGACGGATCGCAGTTCAAGAAGGCGCTTGTGATGGATATGCTTCTTGATAAGGGCGGATATGCTTACGTCTACAAGGATAAAAGGACGGTACGCAGCCTTCACTACGTGGAAGCTAACCGCGTGTCATTTGCCCGGAACGCTGATCCGATATTCAAGGACTACCAGATCATAATAAATGGCCGTACTTATGAGGGCTTCCAGTTCATTAAGCTGCTCAGGAACACTCAGAACGGTTACTCAGGGACTAGCATCATTGATGACAGCCCTATTTTATTGTCCACCATCTACAACAGCATGACCTATGAGAAGCAGCTGGTGAAGAGTGGGGGCAATAAGAAGGGCTTCATACAGTCAGCCAGGGCATTGTCTGAGAATGCCATGAACGCGCTTAAGGCTGCCTTCCGCAATCTGTACAGCAACAACACAGAGAACGTGGTAGTGCTCAATGAGGGCCTGTCATTCAAGGAAAGCTCCAACAGTGCTGTTGAGTTACAGCTCAATGAGAACAAGCAGAGCAATGAGAATGACATCTGCAAGTGTTTCATGATCCCGCCCAGCATCATCAACGGGAATGCAACCGCGGAAGACAAGAAGCTCTACCTTGAGTCCTGCATCATGCCAATACTTGAGCGCTTCCAGTGTGCCATCAACAGAGTTCTCCTCTTGGAAGCTGAGAAAAACAGTTATTTCTTTGCTTTTGATACCACGGACATGCTCAAGGCAGATATCGAGAAGCGCTTCAAGGCTTATGAGATAGCCTGCAAGAACGGCTTCATGCAGATAGATGAGATAAGGGCAAAAGAGAACCTGCCTGCATTTGGACTTGACTTCATCAAGTTAGGACTTCAGGACGTGCTCTACTATCCTGAAGACCATAAGATCTATACACCTAACATGAATCAGATGGCAGACCTGGACACATTGGAGATGACTCAGAACCTTGAGACAGCTCCGGAACAGGAAAGCGATCAGGAAGGAGGTAGTGAGGATGTTCAGAGTTGAGATAAGAAACGACTCAGTGCATATTGATGGCTACGTTAACGCGGTGGAACGCGATAGCAAGGTCCTGAGGGATGACAAGGGTGAATTTATCGAGAAGGTAAAGGCCGGAGCATTCCAGAGGGCAATAGACAGGGCTGCATCCAAAAATCAGCCTATCAGAGTCCTGCTCAATCATGACTATATGCACGAGCTGACAAATACAAGTGATGCAAATACTAAGCTCTTTGAGGATTCCATTGGCCTTAGATGCCAGTGCGAGATCAGAGACGCTGATGTCATACAGAAGGCCCGTGAGCACAAGCTCCGCGGCTGGTCTTTTGGCTTCTGGCCAATAGTTGATTCCCGTGAGAATGACAAAGGGATAGACAGAAGGGAGCTGAGGGATATCGAGCTCTATGAGGTATCGCTCCTGGATGAGACCAAAACACCCGCTTATGACGGGACAAGCGTGGAAGTCCGTGATTATACGGAGACGCGCGACTTTGAAGATGAGACAGAGTTCGTGGAAGAGACAAGGCAGGCGCCTCAGGAAGAGGAAACTGCTCCCGTAGATCTCCATGAATACTGGAACCGGTTTAACGCCACAAGAATGGCTTAAACATATAACTATCAATTTTTCCAAAAAGGAGGAAAAGAAATGAATCTTAAGGAATTACTTGAGAAAAGGGCTGCTAAGCAGGCCGAGATGAAAGCCATTCTTGACATGGCTAAGCAGGAAAACAGATCTCTTAACGAGGAAGAGAACACAAAGTTCTCAGCTCTTGAGCAGGAGATCCGCGATCTGGACAACACAATCAATGCCATCCAGACATCAAGAGAGCTTGAGCTCAACGCTCCCGCAGTAGAGAAGGAAGAAGGGAAGAAGCCTGAGGAGAGAAGCCTTGAGCAGCGCGAGTATGACGCTTTTGACGCTTATATCCGTGGACAGCTTGAGACCAGGGATGACCCTACAGCAGTCAACATGACAAAGGGCGATAACGGGGCAGTTATTCCTGCATCTATCGCCAACAAGATCATCCAGAAGGTTACTGATATCTGCCCCATCTACGCAGATGCTGACAGATACAATGTGAAGGGCACCCTCACAATCCCTTACTACGATGAGACCACACAGGGCGATATCACAGCTGATTATGCTGTTGAGTTCGTTGACGGACTTTCCACATCCGGCAAGTTTGGAAGCATCAGCCTCACAGGATTCCTTGGAAGGGCAATCACAGACGTTTCCAAGTCCCTCATCAACAATGCCCAGTTCGATGTTGTTAACTTCGTTGTTAACAGAATGGCTCTTGCTATCAGCAAGTTCCTTGAGAAAGAGCTTCTTAACGGAACAGCTAACAAGATCGAGGGTCTTTCCGGTATTCCTGCCGGCATGAAAAAGACACTTGCTTCTAAAGATGCCATCACAGCTGATGAGCTCATCGACATCCAGGAGATGGTTCCTGACGCATACCAGGCTGATGCTTACTGGATCATGAACAAGGCTACAAGAACAGCCATCAGAAAGCTTAAGGACGGCCAGAACAACTACCTCCTCAACAAGGATGCAAATTCAAGATGGGGCTACACACTGTTTGGAAAGGATGTATACACATCCGCCAACGTTACCGCTCTTGGAACAAACAGCAAGACTGTTCTGTTCTACGGCGATATGAAGGGTCTTGCAGTTAAGCTCTCTGAGGATATCAACATTGAGGTGCTTCGTGAGGTTAAGGCTTCTCAGCACGTTGTTGAAGTACTCGGTTTTGTTGAGGTTGATGCTAAGGTTCAGAACGGCGAGATGATCGCTTGCGCTGTAACACCTGCTGCAACCTGATCGGAGGTAGCATATGGCAAAAGTTGAAGCACTTGTATCTTTTGCCGGAGTCGTAACCATGGGAATAGGCGAGGTCGGAGAGATATCTGACAAGGACGTTCTCTCCGGGCTCGTTGCCGCTGGCTACGTGAAAGTGCTTGAAGCTCCTAAGGCAAAGGAAGAGACAAAAGAGGCTGAGAAGCCCAAGAAGGGGACTAAAAAATGAAAGTAAGTGATGTAACGCTTCAGAACGTCATGGATTATCTGAGAATAGACTATCCTACAGAGATAGAAGAGACAGAGATCACAGCCATGATGGCTGCTGCCAAAAACTACATAGTGGGATATACGGGTCTGACTGAGGAAGAGCTTGACGAACATGAAGACATCACTATCGCTTATCAGGTCCTTATAGCAGATATGTTTGACAATCGGAATAATCAGATTGAAAAGCCGACCTATGTGAATCGTACCGTTCAAAGCATACTGAGCTTATACAGAGTCAATCTTTTGTGAGGTAACGTTATGAGAAGGACAATGAGCATAGGAAGGCTTTCCAAGAGAATAACGCTTTTTCACTTTGTGGAAGCTGAGGACTCAATGGGCCAGAGCACTCAGAAGCTCAGCGAAGTTGCTACCGTATGGGCAGATATTTATCCGATACGTGGCAGTGAGTTCTACGAACTGAAAAAAGTGCAGTCAAGAGTCACACATAAATGCTTCATCAGATACCGTGATGAGTATGCGGATATCAATTCGAACTGGTATCTGAGAGTAGATGATAAGACATTCGACATTGACAGCGCGATTGATGTTGACTATGAGCGCAAGATGATTGAAATCCGGTGCTACGAACGTGTCAACAAAGAAGAGCCTGTTATAGCAACTGATGAGGGTTAAGGCATGGACGGAGTTGAGATCACAATCACAGGATTGACTGAACTGAATGAGGATTTAAGAAAACTCATGAAGAAGTATCCTGACAAGGCAGGTGATCTTCTGAGAAAAAATGCCAAGGAGTTCCGAAAGGAATATGCCCGTAACGTTCAGTCTACAGCAATAGAGACTTCTGGAAAAGGCAAAGCTCTTGAGCTTACAAGGAATACTAAGATTTATCCGGTGCAGGGTTATGGCGACAAACAATATGTCGAGGTTGGAGCCACATCCCCACACTTCCATCTGTTTGAACGCGGTCATGATCTATATAATCCGCATTCTCCTGAGCAAAAGAAGCAAGAGAAAAAGGATAAGAATAAAAAGAACAGAAACGGGAAGAAAGTAAAAGCTGGTCACGTTGCGGGCCGTTTTGTTATGCAGAAGTCCATTGATTCTTATGAGGATAAACTCCCTGAGGTTGCTCAGAGAATGTATGACGAACTTCTGAAAGAAGGGAATCTCTTATGATTACACTCTTAGATATCAAAAAGAAGTGTCTTGAGATAATGAAAGATCATTATCCCACGACCACATATAAGTATTATTCCAATGCGGTTGTTGAAAGTTTTGAACGGCCGTGTTTTTTCACAGAAATCTCCATAGACTCCACCGATGCGGCAAGCTCTGACTCGGAGCATTACTCCGGGCAGTTCTCAATTGAGATCCTTCAGGATGTGATTGATGAGTCGGCTTGTCTTGAGATGGCCAATACCCTGCGCGCAGCGTTTGGGCGCTATTTCATGGTGGATGTTGGAGAAGGAAAACAGAGAGCGGTTAAGGTCCGAGCCTATGATTTTGATTTTGTAGGCACTGACAACAATGTTCCTGTTATCACGATTGACTTGGAATGGTTTGATCGTGGACTGTTACCTAGTGAAACAGCTGACATGATGGAAGGCATTGATGTCAGCATAAAAGTAGAAGCGGAGGACTAAGATCATGAGTGGAATGCCAAGCATTAACATTACTTTCACTGAGCTTGCTGCAACAGCAGTGCAGCGTGGTGATCGCGGGGTTATTGCAATGATCATCAAGGAGGCAGTGATCCCAACAGTTAACCCTGTTGTGTGTGCATCTGTTGCTGATATTCCTGCTGCTCTGTCAGCTGCAAACAAGAAACAGCTTGAGTTTGCGCTCACGGGCTATGTGAATACTCCTAAGAAGGTCATTGCCTATGTTATCCCGGATCAGATCATCCCTAGTGGAGAGACAGAACCTATTGACAACACAGATTACACAGACGCTCTGAATTACTTCAGAACTGTTCAGTGGAATTATCTTGTTGTTCCTACAGTATCAACTGATGCACAGACATCAGCTGTAGCTAATTACATTAAGACTGAGAGAGCTAATGACAAGCTGGTTAAGGCTGTACTGCCTAACACAGTAGCTGACAGCGAGGCTATCATCAACTACACCACAACAGGTGTGGTTATAGGTGATACAACCTACACAGCTGAGCAGTTCTGCTCAAGAATTGCCGGAATTATAGCCGGAACACCTCTCAAGATGAGTGCAACCTATGCACCTGTTCCTGAGGCTTCTGACTGTTCAAGGCTCTCCAAGGCTGATATGGATGCAGCTGTGAACGCTGGCAAGTTCTTTGTATGGTGGGACGGCGAGAAGGTTAAGACTGCAAGAGCAGTGAACTCTCTCACAACTCTTACATCTGAAAAGAATACCCAGTTCCAGAAGGTTAAGATTGTTGAGGCCATGGATATGATAACCGATGACATCCGCAAGACCTGCCAGGATGATTACATTGGTAAATATCCTAACACCTATGACAACAAGCAGCTTCTCATTGGAGCCATCAATGGATATTTCGACGCCCTTATTGTTGACGGTGTTATCACCAGATACACAAACGATATTGATGTAGATGCTAACCGCACATATCTGGTAAGCAAGGGCGTTGATGTTTCCGAGATGACTGATGAGCAGATCAGAATGGCTGACACAGGTTCAAACGTATACCTGAAGGCTACTCTTGGAATGCTTGATGTTATTGAAGACATTGTTCTGAATATTAACATTTGAGGAGGTATGTCATGGCAGCAAGTTATTCACCTGAAAAAGTAATGAACGGCAGCTTTGCATCTATGTGGGTTGATTCCACCTTCCTTGGAGAGGGCACTGAGCTTGAGGCTAAGATCTCTCTTGAGAAGAAAGAGGTTAAGCAGGCCGGCACCCTTGCAAAGGGCTACAAGATAGTTGGCACAGACGGAAAAGGAAAGCTCAAGATCAACAAGATCTCTTCCTACTTCATTGATCTGATCGCTGACAACATCAAAAACGGCAAGACCACAACTGTGCAGATCAAGAGTACGATTGAGGATCCTGATCTCGGTGGAGCTAAAGAGACTGTACTTCTTAAGGGCGTGCAGTTTGATGAGCTTACACTGATCAACTGGAAGGTTAAAGAGCTCATTGAGGAGGAGTACAGCTTCACCTTCAATGACTTCGATATCCTGGATAAGGTAAGCCGCTAATGTAACACAATAAATTATGTACTCAGTGCAGCGAGGTGAGATATCCCCGCTGCATTTTTGTGCAATTATCGGATGGAGGAACTGAATATGAATTTAGTAGAAGGACTGCTTAAGGCTGATCAGGCCAAAGCGAAAGAGTACGCAACCGGAACATTCAAGTCAAAGAGACTTGCTAAGGTCCTTGGACAGGATGAGCCCGTTGAAATTACAATCCGTGAGATTGACTTGAAAACAATCAAGAATATCAGAGAGTTTGCAACTAGGAAAGATGGAACAGCTGATCCCAGAAAATCACTTGATTCAAATTTCTTGATGGTGACAAAAGGTGTTGTTGACCCGGATCTTAATAACGAGGAGCTTCAGAAACACTTCGGTGCTTCTAGCGCTATGGAACTCGCTGAGATTCTTTTCAGGTTTGAGGCGGCTTTCATTGCAGATGAAATTGTTAAGCTTTCCAATATGTCAATGGAAGACGCTGAGGACATCATAAAAAACTGATAAACACGGACGCAGACGTACAGCTCATGTATCTGCTATTCCGTGATCACAACATGAGGCCTTCAACAGTTTATAACATGGAGCCCGGAGAGAAAGAAGTCATCCGGGCTTTTCTTTATTATGAGCTGGAACAAAGGCAGAAAGAGTATGAAGCCATGAAGGGAGACTGATATGGCAGGACGTATTATTGACGTAACCATGCAGCTGATTGATAAGGTGACGCAACCACTTCAGGGCGTCACTGCATCATTGGCGGATTCAAATAAACAATGGCAGAGAGCTGGGAGAGAGATAACCAACACAGGGCGGGATATTGCCAATGTTGGACAGGGAATGACAACAGCTATAACTCTTCCTATTGCGGCAGCGGGCACAGCGGCCTTCAATAATTTTGCTGAGGTAGACAAGACTCTGAGCCTTGTACAACAGACCATGGGCTCCACATCTGAAGAGGCTAAGGTATTGGAAAAGTCTCTGATGGATGCGGCAGGAAACTCTGTGTTTGGAATGAGTGACGCGGCAGAAGCTTCTCTGAATTTTGCCAGGGCAGGCTTCACAGCTAAGCAGGCCGCTGATATGGTAGCGCCTTCTTTTGATCTTGCGGCAGGTACTGCTACTGATCTGAGCGTTGTTACTGAAGGCCTTGGTTCCACTATGAAGCTGTTTGGAGCAGATACGTCAGAAGCGGCAAATTATTCAAATATCTTTGCGCAGGCGCAGGCACAGGCCAACACCACAGTAGGGGATATGTTTGAGTCTATGTCAGCGGCAGGCTCCACATTCGCTACTGTAGGATGGTCAGTCAAAGACCTGGCTGTTGCTACGGGCGTTCTCGGTGACGCCATGGTGAGCGGATCAGAAGCAGGTAACGGTCTTAAGTCCGGTCTTGCGAACCTTGCCTCCAATGATGCAGCCATCTCAATGCTTGAGAAGCTGGGCGTATCAGTAATAAATGAGAAGGGCGAGTTTGAGAGCTTTATCACTGTTCAGGAACGACTCCACAAGGCTTTTGAGGGCCTTACTCAGGAAGAGCAGATTAACGCTGCAACTTCCCTCTTTGGTAAGAATCAGATGTCTAAGTGGCTTACGATCATCAACAGAAGCCCTGAAGATATCCAGGGAATGGTTGGAGCTCTTGATCAGGTTGATGGCAAGGCTAAAGAGATGTCAGACGCTCTGATGAGCGGATCCGGCGGAGCTATGGAGAGCCTTAAGAGTTCCATTGACGTTCTGAGCTATTCCATGGGTCAGTTCGTTGCTCAGTATGCTACTCCGGTTATTAAGAAGACCACAGATCTTGTTGATAAATTCAATGCGCTTGATGGCAGCACAAAAGACCAGATAGTCAGATGGGCGGGCATAGCTGCCGCAGTTGGTCCGGCTCTTCTTGTATTCGGAAAAGTTGTCATGACTGTTGGAAGAGTGGCCACCACTATCGGCAAGATAGGAAGTGCTATCAAGGCAGCAGGCGGTGTTATGGCAGCACTCACAGGACCCGGAGCCATTGTTGTAGCAGTACTTGCGGCTATAGCAGTTGCGGCAGTGCTTGTTATTACGCACTGGGATCAGGTGAAAGCGGCAGCCCAGACGCTATGGGATTCCATACAGCCAATAGTTCAGCACTTGCAGGATAAATGGAAAGAGCTTTCCACTTATATCAAGACTGCATGGGAGACAAACATTAAGCCCGCATGGGACAACTTCAGCTCAAAAGTATCTGAGGTATGGACTCTTGTACAGCCTCTTTTGACTAACTTTGGAAATCTCATGAAGGATATCTTTGAAGTGAGGTTTAAGTTTGCTATTGATGTAGCTGTGGCAGTGTTCAAGTTCCTGTTTGACAGCGTCTCGGCAACAGTCACAACATTACTGGGAATATTCAGCGGAATTATCGATTTTGTTGTTGGAGTATTCACAGGTGACTGGGATAGAGCCTGGAACGGGGTTAAAGAAATATTTGAGTCTGTTTGGCAGGGCATACAAGACTTTGCTGAAGGAGTGCTCAATTTTATTAACGGTCTTATTAGTGGCGTAGCAAGTGCAATATCAGGCCTTATAAGTCTCTTTAAAGATGCAAAGAATGAGTCCTCAGGCATAAGCGCACCCGGAAAGAATGCGGTAGGAACATCATTCTGGCGCGGTGGCAGCACATGGGTCAATGAGCGCGGAGCTGAGATCATAGACCTTCCAAGAGGCTCAAGGATCTATCCTCATGCTGAGTCCCTCAAGATGGCATACAACGAAGGACGCGCCCAAGGAGGCGGTGGCAAAGGTGGAACAATCAACATTACAGTTGCCAAGCTTGCTGACGCTATCCAGGTGAGAGATAACAGCGACATAGAAGCCATTGCTGCAGCCATTGCAAACAAGATAGAACGTACTGCCCAGAACCTTGGAGGTGAGCAATATGGATATTCTTATTAGATGGGGTAAGAACGATAAAAATGGAATAAAGCTTCCGATATTGCCTGAGTCTTATAAGGTTGATGGCAAACAGCAGAACACGTCAGTTAATGTGCACGCTACCGGAGAGATGAACCTCAAAGGCAAGCGTGCACTTATGACAATAGCCTGGAGCAGCTTTTTTCCGGGGAATAAGAACTCTCACAGCTCGCTTGATTATCACAACGACTACCATGATCCGATCAAGTACTATGTGTACTATTTTGAGAAGCTTCTTGCTCAGAATACGACAATCCACATTGTTATTGGAAAGCGCATCAACATCTTTGGAACGATAGAGAGCTTTTCATGGGGTGAGAGTGATGGCGGTGGAGATATCTACTATGATGTTTCCATCAAAGAGCAGAGAGGGCTCACGCTCAAAAAGATGCTCAAGACGGGTTATTCTGTCACGGTTGAGTGGAAGAAGGGTGACACCTGGAAGAAGCTGTGCAAGAAGTACCTGGCTGATGAGAGCCTTGCTGATCAGAACAGGGCACTCAAGGCCAATGCTGCCACGATAGCAAAAGCCATCAAGGCTTATAAGAAAACAAAAGCATATAAGAAGCAAGCCAAAAAGAAGAAGACAGTTGATGAGGCAGTGGCCCTCGTAGGTTACAAGGTGGTGTTAAAGCTATGATTAAAGTCAAATGGGCTGCACAGGGCAAAAAGAAATACACTAACATTGATATTGTTTCCTGCACATGGAGCGGGACAGAGAACCAGGCCTCCAGAACGCTTGAGTTCACTATCCCGTCAAACCCTTATGATAAGTCATTCAAGAAGACTATGCCTAAAATAGCACTGGGTGACAGGGTAAAGCTCTACGACGGAAAGAAACTCCTCTTTATGGGGATAATCACCAGCAGAGAGAAGACCGCCGCCATAGGTACGGCTTCTTATTCTGCCTATGATTATATGCACTATCTACTCCGGAGCACAGTATCAAGAGTGTTCAGAGATACCACGCCCAAAAAAGCCACAATATCTTTGTGCAAACAGGTCGGAATCAAGACCGGGGCACTTCAGGATCCTAACAAATTCATTTCCAAAGCAATCTACAAAGAAAAATCCATATACGACATCATTATCAATCTATACAAAAAAGCTTCCGGCAAGACAAAGTATATGCCCGTCATGAATGCCAATAAGTTCTGCGTGGTCAAGAAGGGCACAGATACAAAGGTCGTGCTTGATCAGAAAAAAGACATCACCGGGGCAACCTACCATGATACTACAGACAACATGGTCAACTTTGTCCAGATCTATAACGACAAGTATCAGAATGCCGGAAGCATAAAGAATGATAAGCAGATAAAGAAGTATGGAAAATACATGCAGGCCTACACCAAACAGAAGGATGTAGACGCAATGAGCGAAGCCAAAAAGCTTCTTGTTGGCATCACTAAAGAGGCAAGCGTTGAAGCTATTGGAAATATTAAATGTGTAGCCGGAAAGAGCCTGAAGATAAGAGACAGCGCTACAGGACTGACAGGAAGGTTTTATATCACTTCCGACACTCACACCTTCCAGAACGGAGTCCATATGATGAGTCTTGAGCTCAGCTATGTGAATACTCAGGAAGAGGGTGCTGAGCAGGAAAAGGAATAAGGAGCGGCCATGATAGATCCATATGAAAAAATAATAAAGATCATGCGCGAACAGGGACGGACAGAGCCTCAGCTCTTCACCGGAGTTCTCAAGGCTGACGGTTCCTGCTCCGTTGGAGATCTGCTACTTGAGTCGGGGGATTATTCGGCTCTTAACAACAGAATGACAGTCTTATCAGACACCAAGGTCCTTATAGCATCAATAGACGGGGATCTGATAATACTGGGGAAGGTGGTTTGATGTTTCCGTTTGATTTAGATGACGATGAAGATGTCCTGGAAGAAGAACAGGAAGAGACCACCTCTGAGCAGGTGGATTATGAGATTGACTTCACTACCGGCAAGCTGACGGGGAGGATCATCTCAGGGCTTGATGCTGTCATCCAGTGGATAAGGCTTGCGCTTGGAACTGAAAAATATTATTTCAATCAGTTCTCATGGGACTATGGCTGTGAGCTCCAGTCCCTTATAGGACGTGACTATTCCGAGGAGATTATTGACAGCGAAGTAGACAGAATGATCAGAGACACGCTATCAGCCAATGAAGACATTGAAGGCATCTCAGACATGGATATCACATATGACAACGATAAGATTCAAGCCGTGTTCACAGTCAATACGGTTTATGGAAGCGAGGAGGTCAGCATAGATGTATGAAGATAAGACAACTGAAGGAATACTGGAGAATATGCTTGATGACTTTGGCGCGGATGTGAGAACGGATGAGGGCTCTCTTGCTTATAATTCATGCGCTAAGATAGCCAGCGCCTTGTCAGATGCTTACTACAATCTTGATAATGTGCGCAGCAACCTCACTCCGGACACGATGGACCTTGACCACTTGCAGGCCTATTCCGCACAGGTGGGCGTCACATACCAGGAAGGGACACCGGCAATAGGGCGCGGAGTCTTTTCGCAGGAAATTCCATCCGGAACACAGTTCTACTGTGGAAATTATACCTATACAAGTGGAGATCCTATTCTTGGGGTTGAACATCAATATTATATGATCTGCGACGAGACGGGCACAGAGGCCAATACAAATGTAGGCGAGCTGGTGCCCGTTGATTATGTGGAGGATTACCAGGGCGGAGAGATCACTGCGGTGCTTACTCTTGGAACTGATGATGAGGATGTGGAGAGCTTCAGAGGGAGGATCATGGAGTCCTATGGAGCTAAGTCTTTTGGAGGCAATAAGGCAGACTACCAGAACTACATCAATAGCCTTGATAATGTGGCGGCCTGTAAGCCTAAGAGAAGAGATACAGAGAGCCCATGGATCAACATATGGATTCTTGACGGAGTATTTGGAGTTCCGTCTGCCGCAATTGTGTCAGAGGTCCAGGATGCAGTTGACCCGCTTGTCTCAAGTGGTGAAGGTGATGGCATGGCTCCAATATGCCACCATGTAATGATCTACGGAGCTGAGGGCGTGACAGTTGATGTATCTGCCACAGTTACGCTTGATACCGGCTATACCATTGAGTCCGTCAAGGATTCCATCACGAACGCAATAGCTGCTTATCTGTTTGTGCTCAGAGAGGAGTGGGAAGACAATGAGTTCTCTCCGACAATCGTGAGAATTGCACAGGTGGAAGCGAGGATCCTGAGCGTTACCGGAGTGCTTGATGTGGCTGACGTTACTATTAACGAGTCCACGGAAAACCTCTCAATGACGTTTGAGAAGGTCCCTGTCATGGGGGAGGTAACTCTAAGTGTTTGATGCGCCTAGTATTGTAAAACAGATACCGGACATTGCGAAGATCTATGAGATCAATGACGGCCAGATTGAAGAGCTTAATGCTGATGTTGATCAGATAGACTCTGACATCATGGTTGATACCATGTCAGATGATGTCCTTAAGCACTGGGAGAAGATATACGGGCTCACTTCCAAGGATGATGAGTCACTGGAAGACAGGCGGACAAAGGTTAAGGGGAAAATGCTTGAGAAGCTTCCCTATTCTTACCGCGTTATCATCCGCAATCTGGACACACTTCTCCCTAGTGGCTATGACTTTTCAATTGATGAGGACTGCACCACTGTGACAGTCAAGGTCAATCTGACAGGCAAATATCTCATTATGAACGTCAAAAAGCTTCTTGATGATATGGTCCCGCTCAATATGCTGCTTGATGTAGATCTCAAGTATAACACCTACGGACTGCTTGGAAGCTACAGACATAGTCAGCTCAGCGCATATACCTATCAAGGGCTTAATGATGAGCCCATTATTATCAACTAAGGAGGATGGAAATGGAATACACGGAAAAACTACACCTTAATAAGCCGGAAGCTACAGATCTCTATGACATCGAAAACGAAAACGACAACATGGACACTCTGGACGCGGCTGTAGCAGCAAACCAAACAAATATAGCTGCGCTACAGAATGCAATGGCCGGCAAGCAGAACGCTCTGACATTTGATAATGTTCCAACAGCGAACAGCAGCAATCCTGTCAAGAGTGGCGGCGTTTACTCAGCAATTGATACGTTGAACACGGCTGTCCAGGGCAAGCAGGACAAGCTCCACACAGAAATGAAGACGGGCACTCTTGCAGCTGGATCTACGTCTCTTACTCTCACATTCACAACTGAGACAATCGGAACAGATACCCTGGTTGATGTTTACTCAGATACCTTTGGAGTTAACCCTACATCAATCTCAACGACTTCCAACGCAGTTACTCTGGTATTTGACGCCCAGAATAGCACCGTGAAGGTAGCCGTAGTGATAACAAATTAAGTAAGGAGGATGGAAAAAATATGCCTTATTTCAGATGCGGTGGAGGAGATAGCGGAAGCGGCTCCACGATTAAAGTAGTAACGGGTGATGACGGCCTGTTTGGTCAGCCGGTCACACTCTCTGACGGAGTGACTACTCTATCAGGACAGTTCTCGGCAGAAGGGCGTTACACATTCAAGAATGTGATGATGCTCGGAACATTGACAATTGCCTCTTCGGTGAGTGGCGTTGCGGTAACAGATACTGTTGACGTTCCTTACTATGGAACCCTTGAGGTTGATTTTGGACGTGACAAGAAGATCATTGACATTACTACTGATGAGCCGACACTTATAGGCCAGACGGTGACTCTCACCTATGACACGTCCAGGACAAAGACAGCAACAATATCAATTGCCGGAAAGGCTTCTTTCACGCTTTACGGCTACACCGGAGCGGCTACTGTATCAGCTACTGATGGAGAAGAGACGGCAGAGGCAAGCATCACGATCACAAGCTCAATTGATACTTATTCTGTTGACTTGGGCTTCTCCAAGATCTACGGCGTTTCATGGACGGGCAGTTCAAGTCCTGCAATGACAAGGACAGATGCGGCAGCCAGCTTTGTTGACCCTGTTCCACAGATGAAGTCCGGTAGCGGTTGGACGGTTGGATCCTCGCCCTTCGACAACATCATGCCTTGGGCAGGGATGGAGATTGTGGATGATGCTACAGCCGGAAAGCTTGTAAAGATTCCTAAATATTATTTCAAGTGGACTAAGAGCGGAAGCGCAATGACACTTCAAGTGAGTGATAAGAACTTTGATGGCGCTCATGTATCGCCTGCTCATGCTGATAGGGGTGATGGAGCCGGAGAGAGGGACTATGTATATGTTGGACGTTATCACTGTGCTACATCCACATATAAGTCAACATCCGGAGTTAAGCCACATGGAAATGCAACAAGGTCAGCCTTCAGGACTTCTATTCATAACCTTGGCTCAGATATATGGCAGTATGACTTTGCAATGTTCTGGACGATCAATATGCTCTACCTCGTAGAGTTTGCGAACTGGAACTCCCAGGCAACTATTGGATATGGCTGCGGCAATAACAGCAATACTGAGAACATGGGCTCCACAGATTCCATGACTTACCACACAGGAACAAACCAGAGCAGCAGAACTTCCTATGGCCATACACAGTACAGACATATTGAAGATCTGTGGGGCAATGTCCTTGATTGGTGCGACGGAATCTACTTCTCAGGATCAAATGTCTACATTATTAATAAACCTGCAAGCTTCTCAGATAGTAGCGGCGGTACAAAGGTAGGCACAAGGCCAACATCAAGTAACTGCATTAAAGCATGGAATATTCCTTCTGTATCAGGACTTGAGTGGGCTCTTTATCCTTCAGAAGTTGTCAGTGACAGCAGCTATGCTACATATGTATGCGACCGCTGCTTCTACGGCTCGTCAGGCGTTGTGTTGTGCGTCGGAGGCAGCTACGACCAGGGCCAGGGCCGCGGCGCGTTTTATCTGAACGGCGACAGCGGTGCTTCCGACGCGGTCGCGGACGTCGGCTCCCGTCTCCAAAAACTACCCTGATGGGGGTGAATTTTGCAAAGCAAAAGAGGGGGCGTCAGCCCCCTGAATTAAATATTGAACAAATGTAACTATTAACTTTGGCGTTTCCATTCCATGGGTCGGTGTTCCGGCTTTGTGGCGACCGCTGCAACTACAACTCGTCAGGCGTTGTGTTGTACGTCGGAGGCGACTACAGCCAGAACCAGAACCACGGCGCGTTTTATCTGAACGGCAACAGCGGTGCTTCCGGCGCGGTCGCGGACATCGGCTCCCATATCCTTGTTAAAGGCTTTTAAGCCTATTGGAATAAGATACACGCCCTTCATCTCAGGGCTTGTACATAGGTCGGGAATTGGAAATGGCACACCTCTTGGTGAAGATTATGCCGAAATGGGATAAGGTTAGTACTCTTGGAAACAAGCGTAGGAAAGCTTTATAGGCAACAAGGAGATCACCCATAGAATAATTGTGTATGAAAAGAAAAGGCAATTTATTCGACGAACTAATCTCGTATAACAATCTTGGCCTTGCTATTGATACTGTGAATAAAACTCACAGATGGGTTGGAGGCCATCACCCGAATAAGAAGGTCATGTTTATTGAGGTAACGCGAGAGGAGAGGATCAAAGAACTAAGAAAAATCATAATCAATGGCTTTGTTCAGAAGCCTACAAAGTGCAAGAAAAGATATGATCGCAATGCTGGAAAGTGGCGCGACATCCATGAACCTACGCTCTGGCCTGATCAGTATGTACATCATGCACTTATCCAGGTCTTACAGCCCGTCATGATGCGTGGAATGGATTATTGGTGTTGTGGAAGCATTAAGGGCCGCGGAACACAACATGGAATCAAAGCGCTCAAGAAGTGGATGAGGCAGTACAAGAACACTACAAGGTACTGCGCGGAACTTGATATCAGGCACTTCTATGACACACTACAGCCGTCCGTGGTCATGGACAGGATGAGAAGCCTTGTAAAAGATCGCAGGATCCTGGACCTATGCGAAAGAGTGCTAAAAGATGGAGTTCAGATTGGAGCTTATACATCTCAGTGGTTTGCTAATACCACGCTTCAGCCCATGGATTAGATGATCCGGGAGCACAATGTTCACTATGTGAGGTACATGGACAATCTGATGATCTTCTCCAACAGGAAGAGAACTCTCAGAAAAGTGATGAAACAGATAAGTAAATGGCTCACCACTAAAGGCATGGAGCTCAAAGGCAACTGGCAGATATTTCCAACAAAGAACCGTCTGCCTAATGCAATGGGCTATAAGTACGGAAGAGGCTATACTCTCATGAGAAAACGGGCACTTCTTACCATGAGGAGAGAAATTGCCAAGTATCAAAAGAGAAGGAAAAGGCACCTTCCAATAACCACAGGCATGGCATACGGTATTCTATCGCGTGTTGGAAGGCTCAGGCATTGCAATAGCTCCAAGATCTACAAGATGTACGTCCCTAATGGGATGCAGAAATATCTTAAAAATATTATTAGAGAATATCAGAAAGGAGAACTAACAGAATGGAATACGTTATTGGAGCAGTACAAAAAGGAAAGAGCTGCCGCATAATCCTCAAGACAAAAAACGTGGTCCACACTAATCTTGAGGGAAGGGTCACTCTGGAGCAGAAGTTCGGGAATACCACAGTGCGGGACACCTTCACGGTCCTTAAGAAGTTCCAGATCGCAGACACTCCGGAGTATGCTTATGACTGGTACTACATAGCTGACCACTATTCTTTTGAGGATAGGTCAAATGAAGTCAGAGCAGAAGCTGAGCAGCAGATCACAGACCTTGAGATCGAGACAATCGAACAGGACCTTGCTATCACTGACAATGAGATAGCCATCATGGAACTTCAGGAACAGATTGAAGAACTTACAAATAAGGAGGATTAAGCCATGGAACACAGCAAATTATTTGAGAAGTACAGAGACAGATACAACAGGGGCGGATGCACCAAGGAACAGCTCAGGAAGCTTGTGAAGCTCGGAGCTATCACTGCCGCTGAGTATGAAGAAATAACCGGCGAGGCGTATGAAGCATGACCCTTGCAGAGATAATGCTCAAACAGTCTGAAATAATAAAAGAGCAGCAGGAGATCATTGACAGATTGTACATCCTGATGTCTCTTGGAGCTTCCGGAGTAGATGATGCTACGCTTGGAAGGATGAGAGATGCGGCTCTAAGCGCTATGAAACTGACATAAAATACATGGGCGGTCCTTCCGGGGCCGCTCTTTTATTGGAGGGGGATAATGATCACACAAATACTACCGATATTCCAGACAATCCTGTCATTTATGAACATCTGCGTTTTAGGCTATGCTCTGCTGAAGTTCCTGAATAAGCCACACAGCAACCTGGAATCAAAAGTGAATGGATTGGATGTGAGGCTCAAGGAAATAGAAGTGAAGCTAAAAGAGATTGATCAGTCTCTTCATCTTGGAAATGACAGATTCAGGGAACAGGAAGATACAAATGAAGTACTGATTCGCTCTGTATTTGCTCTGTTGGAGTTTGAAGTGCACTACTGCGAAACGGAGCAAAAACCAATAACAAAAAACTTGGAGAAGGCAAAAGATGACCTTCATGATTTTTTAGCAAAGAAATAGAGGTGGAGCATGGGACCAAAGACGGGAATTGAGAGATGCAGACCACAAAGGAAGCTTCCGGATCTTGATAAGTACATTATATTTTCCTTTGCCGTAATGATAATATACACCATCTTTGAGTTTATTTTTTCCATCATAACGGGTGTATCACATGATACTCTCACCACTTGTCTGTATGGGGCATTTGGAGGAGAGCTTCTCATGTGTGCGCTTATAAAAAGATTCAAATTAAAGAGAGGAGAATGATCATGAGCAAACTTAAGAGCAGAAAGTTCTGGATATGTGTTGCAGCATTCCTGGCTAGTATAGCCGTATCAATCTCAGGACTCACCACAAGCAACGAAGTTATTGTTGGAATTGGCACTGTGTGCGGCATCTTTTCCGCCGCAATCTATGCCTTTTGTGAGGCCTGGGTGGATCAGAAGGCGGTCTACAAGGATGATGGTAATTTCTTTTTTGATGATGATGAGGAGGAAGAAGATGGCAACTAAAGCACAGATCTGCAACTTCATCAAACTCATAGCTCCGGATGTTCAAAAGGCTTATAAGATTCTTGGAAAAGTAAAGCCATCAGTCTGCATCGGTATGGCCTGCGTGGAGTCCGGGGCAGGTACTTCCAAACTCATGAGCAGCCACAATGCTCTCTGGGGTCAGAAGGTGGGAAGCGGGAAGACTGCTACCAAGTACTGGGGCGGCAAGTTCTTTGTTGCCAAGACAAAAGAAGAATACACGGTAGGCCAGCACACAGTGATCAAGGACGCTTTCAGAAGCTATGACTCTGTTCTTCAGGGAGCGCTCAACTACTATGAGCTGCTTAATACTTCTTTATATAAAAAAGTCCTGGCTGATTCCGATTACGAGTCCCAGATGAGACAGATAAAAGAATGCGGGTATATGACCAGCTCCACTGAGGTCAACAGCGTGCTGAGCTACATTGAGAAGTACAATCTCACCCAGTATGACAAAGAAGCTTCTCTGGATCCTGTGGACATGGGAGTATGTCCGTATGAATATCCGGCTATCACGATCAAGTACACCATGCAGGGAAGTGAAGTAAAATGGCTGCAGTGGATGCTGAACAGGCACGGCTACAATTTACAGATTGATGGCATCTATGGTCCTAAGACCTTGGAAGCTGTTAAGGACTTCCAGAAAAATCATCATCTTGTGGTGGATAGCCTGGTCGGAAAGAAAACAAAAGCGGCCTTGAAGGCTCTGAAATAGTTGCCACGAAAGTTGACACGAATTTTAGAAAGCTAAGTATTGACGCGGCCTTTGGGCTATTTGCGTGTGGGTTCAAGTCCCACTGCCGGCACTAAATAGGGTAAGCCAGTAACTGAGCGGAAAACACTTCAAACCCGCTTGATTACTGGCTTTTCTATATGTAGAATGTACACTTAAAATGTAGAATGTACACCTAAAAATGTATTATCTACACGAAAAAGTTGACACGAAAGTTGACACGAAATCACTTAGCTTCTCTTGCGATATCCTCAAAATTATCCTCAATAAATTTGTTCGCTATCTGGATGTACTTCTTTCTTGATGAGTCCATCCTGTTATCATAAATCTTTTCGAATACATTATTGTTTCCGTCCTGCCAGCCGCCGATCTCTTGGACATACTTCTTAGGGATTCCAAGATCCGTCCTGAATGAAGCTGCAAAATGGCGGAGAGTGTGGAGGGAATAATCGAGCTGGAGCTTTTTGGCAAGCCTTGCGAACCTGTCAGACATTGCCGCAGGTGTGAGGTCAAAGATGAACTCGTCAGGATCTTCTTTGATGGGGATGGAGTCAATGACAAACCTTGGAAGTATATTCGTCCTGGCTGACTCTTCAGTCTTGGGGAATGGCTTGTACACCCACTTTTTGTTATCGTCCAGGACAACATCTCCGCTGACTGTGACAGTGCGCATATCCCTTGATATGTCTTTTCCACGAAGCCCTGCGATCTCTCCACGACGGAGAGCGCCAAAGGCCGCAAGGTATATGATCGGCTTCATCACTCCGGTGGCATTGCGGACAAACATCTGGACATCATCAATGTCCGGAGTCCCTACCTTCTTGGAAGTGTTCTGAGGGTATCTGATCCGGAAACGTTTATCGACTCCGTGATAGTCCAGAGCGGAGAGCAAGAGAGTGATACGGTTGCGTATGGTCTTTTGTTTTAAATCCATGCTCCAATCATTCACCAGCCTTTGTATTTGGGGCGTTTCTATGTCGGATATATAAATGTGCCATATTGGATTAAAAGCCTCTAAAACGAGCTTGTAGCCACGAATAGTACTAGGTGAGAGGACCTTACTCTTATCGCTGATATAGCTCTCAATGGCATCATGAATGTTAAGGCCAATGACGTCTGCCTCTTCCGTGGAAGTCTGCCACTCACGGGCCAGAAGCTCTGACTGATATTTTGCTTTCCTGGAATCACCCTTCGTTTCATTTGGGTGCACAGTGAAGCTCTTTGTTATTTTCTTATTGCCTATTATCTTTGTGGCTCTTGTTCTCCATGCTCCAGAGGGGAGCTTCTTAGCAGTTGCCATATTGTTTACTCCTATACTGATCGTACCGGTTACTGTTCATAGAATGGTAGCTGATATGATAAACCCCGCTATTCCTCCATCCGAGTAGCGGGGTTATTTTTATGTCTTCTCAAAATATTCTAGCTTAACCTCACATGAAAGATAGTTCTCGCCTTTTAAATCAAAGTCTGTAAACTTTGTTATTGTTCCAGTTACATTGTAATCATTCAACAGATTATTAAGCTTAGATGACTGTGTCTTTTTTGCAACTCCCAGATCAGCGCCTATACGAGCGTTGACAACGGCTATTGCTGGCTTCCCTTCCCATTCGTATACTCTCAATTGAACTGGATCTCCAACCTTAGACTTCATCAAAACTCTTTGGCGTACAGCATAACCTTTGACAGGAAAGCAACATTCAAAGCGGGTCCCAGTAGGTTCAAAAGTAAAAGTGCCAACAGGCGGAGAGCTTGGTACTTGTGGAACAGTTGGCTCTGGAATCGGTTCTTTCGGAGGGGAAGGATTCTTTATTTTTTTGTATCCAAAGTAAATAAGAATGCCTCCAATTGCAAAGCAGATGAGCATGACTGGGAACGCTCCAGACTCAGTCACCTGTGTAAGAGCTCTAATACCCGCCAAAATAAATATCGCTCCAATTATTACCAATGCCATAAGCTACCTCCTATTTAGTTATCATCCTTTGCTGCACTTTCTTCATTTGCATCACTATCAAGATCGCTATCATCTTGTCTGCGGTTCACTGCTAAAAGATCAACAGGCGTCCTAATATTTGTTAAGCCAATCAAATAATCAAGACTGACAGAAAAATATTGGGCCAGACATCCTGCGAACCTTAAGCTTGGAACATTAACCCCGTTTTCCCACCTTGAGAGATTTCCTTTTGTGATATCAATGCCAAATTTTTTGTTGATATCATAGACAACCATGTCCAATGTTAAATCTCTTTCAGTGCGCAATGCTTTTAATCTTTTCCCTAAATTTTCCATTTCATCCATCACATTTTCCTCCTCACGACTATTATACGCTATGATTTAAAAAATTAAAATACATGTTGCAATATTGCAACAAATACTGTATAGTATGAATATGAGTTGCAAAAGCCCAACATATTGTGAAAGGAGGTGCAACATGGGGCAGATTTTGAGTTTTAAAGGTTGGATGGCAGAAAATAATATTCGCCAGAGCGAGATAGCAGAACTGCTGGATATAAGCCTTCAATCTGTGAATTTGAAGGTAAACGGCAAACAAGATTTTACATTGATGCAGGTTAAAAAGATCTGCGAGCGCTACAACATTAGTGCGGATATTTTTTTGCCTAAAGGGTTGCGATATAGCAACACCATATAAAATCAATGCAACACCTATTTAAGTATAGTGAGGCTCTTATGAATGCAGAATTATTCCGGGGGACAATTAACAAATACAAGGAACTCCGTCACATTCGCACTCAGGAAGATCTCCGAAAGCATACGACAGTTGGAAGCAATAAGACTTTTGGAAAGTATTTTGCTGACCCGGAGCTGATACCGCTTGGAGTGTTCAACCAGATCATGGACTGCTTGAATGTTCCCTATGAGGAACGATGGGAGATCCTAAAGAAAAAGGGAGAGGAGAGATGAAAAAAGTAATAGCGGGGATTCTAATGGGTGGAGCAATCATGTTCACGCCCATCACGGCTCAAGCAAATTTTCTGAGCTATATCCCACCAAAAGAAACAACCGGCATTCCAGTAGATGTATATGAGAATGCTGAGCTGATCGGAGATTCGTTCAACATCTGCCCGGAGCTTCTGATGGCCCTGGCAGAACGTGAGAGTCAGTTTACTCCAACAGCTGAGAATGGAAGTTGCAAAGGACTCATGCAGGTCAACGCAACCGTCCACAAACAGAGGTTCACAGATGCAGGGTGGAAAACATCAGAGTGGTCCGACGGGTACAAAAATATGTACATAGCGGCTTCATACCTGGCTGATCTGTTTGAAGAGTATGAGGATGTTGGAATTGTTCTGGGATTGTATCACGGAGAAAAGAACGCAGTCTCTAAAGGAATGAGCGGAAACTTAAGCTCATATGTTACCGGAATCCTTGAACGTTCAGAAGAACTTGAACGGATTCATAACAAATAAAAATGACCTTGCTGGGAACAAGGTCAAGAGTTGTGGGGTTGGGGATAGTTATGCAATCAGCGGTATCCTCATCTCCAAGTATATCAAAAGAGAGGAGACAAATCAAATGAGTTACACACCACAAGAACAGAGAGAACACAGAGCAATCATGGCATTGGAGCTGCTGGCATTTAAAGCCAAGATAGCAATGAAAAAAGCAGAAAACAGCAAATACGACTATGATCCACTTCTATATGTGGAAGATATCAATGAATGCTTTGCAGTTGCCGGAATGCCTCTGATCGTTCCTGAAGCAACTAACGAGAAGGAGATTGATGTGATCAAAGTGAACAGGGAGGATGAAGCATGAGCACACAAAATAGCACGACTTTGTATGAGATCAAAGAAGAGTTCCGCGCACTGTATGAGTTAGCAACAGAGGATGATGATGAGCAGGCATTCTTGGACACTCTGGAAGGACTCAAGGGAGAGCTTGCAGTTAAGGCAGGGGGATATGTCCATGTAATCGAACAGCTTCTCATGGAAGCGGCTGAATGTTCCAAGGTGATTGACGCCTTCAAGGCTAAGAAGGAAGTAAGAGAGAACCACGTTAAGCGAATGAAAGAGGCTCTGATGGAGGCCATGGATGCTGCGGGAGTAGATAAGCTCCAGGCGGATGAGTACACTTTGAAAATTGCCAAAAATGGCGGGCTCCAACCTTTGAAAATTGACGGAGATGTTCCGGACAGCTTCACCAAGGTAATTGTACAGCCGGACAACGATCTGATCCGCAAGGCACTAAATGACGGCGAGGAGCTTGAGTTCGCCCACCTGGAACCGCGGGGAAGACATTTGAATATTAAGTGAGGTAGCAAACATGGCTAAGGTTATTGGAATAATGGGCGAGTCAGGATCCGGGAAGACAACCTCCATGAGGAATCTTGATCCTGCGACTACGTTTTACATTGATTGTGACAAGAAGGGATTGAGCTGGAAAGGGTGGCGTAACCAGTACCAATTTGAGAAGCACAACTACATGGCTACTGATCAGATATCGACAGTCAGCCAGGTACTAACTAAGATCAGCACACAGGAAAACATGAAGCACATCAAGGTTGCTGTGATAGATACTCTTAATGGGCTCATGGTGGCTGATGAGGTCAGACGCATGAAGGAAAAAAACTATGATAAGTGGGTTGACCTGGCTCAATGCGTTTGGGAACTTCTTGATAGCTTGTATGCTCTCCGTGATGATCTGACGGTCATAGTGGTCTGCCACTCTCAGACACAGAAGGAAGATGATGGTTATACATTCACCAGGATCAAGACATCCGGGAAGAAGCTGGACAAGCTTAATGTAGAGTCAAAGCTCACGACAGTGCTTTATGCAGTAGCAAAAGAAGACGGGTATAAGTTTATGACTCATGCCAACAATTCCACCGCTAAGACTCCCCTTGGAGCTTTTGAAGAGGATGAGATTGATAACGATATCGTGAATGTGCTTAAGGCACTGGAGGAGTACTGATGAAAAAACCATCTAACTGGAAGGATAAGAGGCCTAAGAAAAAATATGATGTATTCTTTGTGCGCGAAGGGCATGGATGTTATGCATCTACACGTAAGTATATAGGAAGCACTTGGGCATCTTCACCAGAACAAGCAAGCAATAATGTCAGATACCGAGTAGCCGGGAAAGCATTGGCATTTAATATTGTTGGAGATATTGCAGAAGAAGGAGATTATCTGACTTATTACGAAGCAGAATTATCAAAGGGAGGAATGCCGAATGCAGAATGAGCAGTGGAAAAGAATTAAAGGTCTGCCTGGAATATTAGTAAGCGACCAGGGGAATGTAAAAACTGACAGAGGAATAGTCAAAAGCCAAAGAACCGAGCTAGAAGGATATAAGAGAGTAACCATTGCAGGCGAAACAGTTAGGACTCACAAACTTGTAGCAAAAGCATTCATTCCAAACCCTAAAAGAAAGCCATGCATAAATCATAAAAATGGCATTAAGACAGATAACAGGGCTTGCAATTTAGAATGGAGCACAGAGCGTGAAAATTCACTTTTAGCGTCAAAATGTGGATTACTTCATGGTGGCACTGCACCAACTCCCATAATCGTGGAAAAAATTTTAGACAATACTAAGTACGAATTTCAATCTCAAGCAGAAGCCGCAAGAAAATTACACATCAGCGATTCTGAAATCAATAAATGCCTTAAAGGCAAAAGAAAAACTTCCCACGGTTACACATTTCAATATAAGGAGGATAACACAAATGAAACAGTTTAATGGTTACGGAAGGATGGAGCAGCCCACATATGAGCAGCTTCCAAAGGGGGCCTATGTTATCAAGGTCCTGAATGTCAAAGAGGAGCAGAACAAGAACAAGACCGGGAGCTATCTCAAGATCGCTTTTGACATAGCAGAAGGACAGTATGCAGGATTCTACAAGAAGGCATTTGATAACGATTCCAGAGAAGATAAGAAGTGGAACAATGATGCCTACATCTTTATCTCATGCCCGGAGGATAACTCAGAGCAGTTTATCATTGATAACTTCAACAAGTTCATGACTGCCGTGGAAGATTCCAACGAAGGCTATCACTGGAACTGGGATGAGAACACTCTTAAGGGCAAGCTGATCGGAGCTAAGTTCTGCATTGAACAGTCCCAGTATGATGGCAAGATCTACGACCACACAAAAGCTAAGTGGTTTATCGGAGCTCAGAAGGTAAGAGATGGTAAGGCTGGCAAGCTTCCGAATGACAAGCTGTTACAGAATAGTAGCGCCGGATCCGGAGCAACAGACTTCATGAACATCCCGGACACAATCTCAGCTGAGGAAATTCCATTTTGACGCATTTTGAGGAAATGCAGATCCTTGAAACTATGGAAATTCTTGTTGACACAAGGGAACAGAGCACTTCCAAGGCTGTGCAGAGATACAACAGCTTTGGAGTGCCTTACTCCAAAACAACACTAGCTTATGGGGATTACACAGCTAACTTTGTATTGTTGGATGGGAGCAAGCTGTACGACATTTCCAAGACGATCAGTCCACTATGTGTAGTAGAGCGCAAAATGAACCTGGATGAGCTGGCTCAATGCTTCACTCATTCAAGGGAGAGATTTGAGAGGGAATTTCAGAGAGCAGTATCAAACCATTGCTTCATCCACTTGATCTGCGAGGAAGGTAGCTATGAGAAGATTGAAGGCCACAAGTACAAGAGCAAATTTCCGCCCAAGGCATTTATGGCCAGCATCTTGGCATGGCAGCGCAGATATAATATTCACTTTCATTTTTGTTCCAGTTTGGAGTCAGGACACCTGATCAAAGAGCTGCTATACCGGGACATGAAGGAGAGGATTGAAAGGGGTGAATTTGATGGAACGTGAATCAATATTGATGTACCGGAGCACCAGGGAGATGCTTCTGGACATGAAGAGAGAAAACAGCGCGCAGTATCTTATAGCGCTAGAGATGTACATGGATTATGCCTTTGATGGCATTGAGCCGGATCTTGAAGATCAGCCTCTGGTCATGAAGTTATTTTGGAAAGCTGCTAAGCCATTGATTGATGCCAACAATAAGAACTACATCAATGGATGTAAGGGTGGAGCACCTTCGGAGTCCATGAAGGGAAATCAAAATGCAAGAAAGAAAAAACAAACCCAAAACAAACCCAAAACAAACCCAAGTCAAACCCAAAACAAAGGCAATGTAAATGTAAATGACAATGTTAATGATAATGTCACTGTAAATGACAATGCCAATGATAATGAAAATGATAATGTAAATGTAAATGATAATGATAAAAAGAAATGCCCTTTTGTTGATGAAGAAGGAATCATAACAGACTGGGATAAGTTCCAGGAATGGAAGTCAAGACACCCGGATTGGAAGGGGGCTGATGACTGATGTATAAGTTTAGCAAAGATGATGCAGAGAGATTTGCAAGGGAACAGCACATCAAGACCAAGATCATAGGGAATGAGCTTAGATTTTATGAATGCCCGTACTGCAAGAACTCTTCCAGGGACAGAGACACATTTGCTATCAACCTGGACACGGGGATGTTCAAGTGTATGAGATCTTCCTGCGGAGCTCATGGAAACATGATAACCCTCCACAAGGATTTTGGTTTTAGTCTTGGAAATTATGTTGATGAGTACTACAACAGGACAAGACCCTTCAGGACATTTCCAAAGAGAGAGAAGCCAGAGCCTAAGGACAGAGCCCTTAAGTACATGGCGAGCCGTGGAATATCTGAGGAGATCTGCAAGAAGTATCACATCACTGTGAATAAAGATAATGAGAGTGTTCTTGTGTTCCCCTTCTATGATGAGACAGATAACTTGACCTTCATCAAATACCGCAACACAGAATTTGATCCTGAGAAGCACAAGAACAAAGAATGGTGCATGGCTGAGACTAAGCCGATCCTATTTGGAATGAGTCAGTGCAACCTAGAGAACAAGACTCTGATCATGACAGAGGGGCAGATCGACAGCCTTAGTGTGGCGGAAGCTGGTTATGAGAACGCTGTATCTGTTCCAACAGGAAAGAATGGATTCTCATGGGTCCCGTACTGTTGGGACTGGCTGCAGCAGTTTGAGACACTGATCATCTTTGGAGACAAGGAAAATGATACTATCACTCTCCTGGATGAAATGACCACGCGCTTCAATGGCCTGGTCAAGCACGTAAGGCTGGAAGATTACAAGGACTGCAAAGATGCAAATGACCTCCTGCGCAAGTACGGCCCTGAGCAAGTAAGACAATGTATAGACAATGCAGTACCGGTGGAAGTCAAAGAGATCAAAGACATCTTGGAAGTTAAGAAAGTAAACCTTGCAGACTTGGAAAAGTTTAACACTGGTATTCAAGGCCTCAATCAGATCCTTGGAGGCTTCTACATGGGGCAGGTCATTCTTTTGACTGGTGAGCGTGGAAAAGGCAAGAGTACACTGGCTTCTCAGTTTGGAACTATGGCAGTTAAGGAAGGCTATAACACATTCTTTTACTCCGGGGAGCTTATGGACTGGTACTTCCGGAACTGGATCGACCTTCAGATCGCCGGGGACAGGTTCATCAACAAGATAAAGAACTCTTACGGGAGCTTTGACTATTCAGTTGATGGAAGTGTCTATCCGTACATTGAGCAATGGTACGGGGGCAAGATCAAGATCTACGACAACAACATTGTCCAGGAAGACGAGCATGAGGATCTTATCTCAACTATCGAAAAGGCTATAACAAGATACTCCTGTCGCGTGATATTCATAGACAACCTTATGACTGCCATGGAGGATGATATCACTTCTGATCTGAACAGACAACAGACTGCTTTTGTTCGGAAGCTCACTACAATGGCCAAGCGGTTCAATGTTCTGGTGTTCCTGGTGGCTCATCCTAAAAAGAATCAGACGGGCAAGTATAACTTTTCCAATGATGATGTGGCAGGAAGCTCCAACATAACGAACCTAGTGGACGTAGTTCTGAGATATGACGTACCGGCGAAGACAGAAGAGGATGATGGAGACGCGAGACCTAACAGGGTGCTGCAAGTTTACAAGAACAGGCTCACTGGAAAGCTCTGCATTGATGGAATCGGATTATTCTATCAGGAATCATCCAGGCGTATATCTGAGAATAAATACTCTTATGACTGGGAGCTTGGATGGGAAGACAAGTGTTTTACATCTAAAGAACGCCCTGAGCAGGAAGAGATCCCTTTTGAATGAGGTGGCTTATGACATTTGAAGAACGTAACAACATTGTTTTGGATGAGATAGCAAAGATAAAAACAATACATGATAAATACACTTCAAGCTCTCGGATCCTCACAGATGATGAGTGGAAGCAGTACATAGATTCCATGCTTGTCATCCCGGAGCCACACAGGGAGACAAACCTTGAGGACTTCATTGGAGAGCTTGTCATGATATTCCTTAATGACACTGAGAGGATGCAAAAGAAATTAAGAATGATTAAGTCATGATGGGGGATCATATGGAATGGAAATGCCAAAAGAACTGCCTTGAGTGCAAGCTCCCCAAATGCGTCCTGGACATAAAAGACGAGCGTGAAGACCTGGAAAAAATGTATAAGAAGCAGGACTCTGACCGCCATAAGGTTTACTACAAACGTAATCGTGAGGCAATAGCCGAAAAGCGCAAGAAATATTATAGCGAGAACAAGGAACAGATCCAGGCAAAGAACAAGAAGCGCTACCAGGAACGCAGGGAAGAGATGCTTAGTAATGCCAAGGCCTACTATCAGAAGAACAAGGAATGGATAAAAGAAAAGAATGCTAAGCGTAAAGCGCTTAGGAAAGAATTGGAGATGGCAAATGAAAGTAACAATGATAACTGATGTCGGAGTGATAGCGAACGTGATAATTGATGAGCTGATCGCAATTAAGGACAGCCACAGAGACGTGTTGACACGTTCCGAGGGGGAGACACTGAATGACGCTGCTAACATTATCAGCCACAACATAAAGGAGCTTAAGACAATATGAATAATATACAAGACCTTAACAAGATTCTTTTTGAGAGGATAGAAGCCCTTGAGAACAATGAGCTGTCTGATGAGGCACTGAACAGGGAGATCACCAAGACAGATGCAATCGTCAAGGTGTCTACTACTATCCTGAACAACGCCAAACTTGCACTGGAAGCTCAGAAGCAGTTTGACGAATATGGCACTGGCAGAACAGTTGACATCCCTCTACTTGGAATTACCAATGAGAACCTGGCAAATGAGAATAAGAACCTGCGCAGGAGACTGGCTCAGAAGGAAGCGTTTTATGAATAAGATCAGTTGGAGAAAACATCCGGAGTATGTTCAGTTTATGAAGGAATACATTCCCGGACATACCGAGTCTGAGATCAGGGATGCTTTTGATCAGAAATTTCATATCGTTATGAACAGAGCACAGATCAAGAACTTTAAGACCCGTTTTGATCTCAGATCCGGAACCATGGGAGGCCAATTCCTAAAAGGACAGGTCAGTCATAATAAAGGACAGAAAATGTCACCGGATGTTTATAAGCGATGTGCTCCAACAATGTTCAAAAAAGGACAAGTTCCAATCAATCACAAGGAGGTTGGATCTGAAAGGATCAATGTTGATGGATATACAGAGGTGAAGGTGGCAGAACCTAACAGATGGAAATTGAAGCACCGGATGTTATATGAGCATTACACCGGAGAAAAACTCTCCAGTAATGATGCAGTGATATTTCTTGACGGAAACAAACAGAACTTTAACATCGATAATCTGTTCAAGCTAAGCCGAGCTGCCCTGGTTAGGTATAACCAAGATCACATATATAATTCAGATCCAAATATCTCACTGGCTGCTGCTCAGATTGCAACAATAAAAGCATTGAAAGGACAGATGATAAATGAGAAATAAGCTTGAAACGGAAATTATTAATACACTGTTCCAGTATAGACATAACATTCCTTTCGAAGACATCAAAGCTCAGATCACTATTATTCTTAGCAATTACGAGATCGAAGCCCGGCATACTGAAATAGCCATAAGGGATGAAGATAAGAACAATATGTATATTGCATTGTTCCTGGCATCAAAGGCTGCAGGTGGAAGAACTGAAAGGACACTACATTCATACAAGACTTATCTCACAAAGATATTCAGTGTGATAGGTAAGGATGTGGAAGATGTGACCGCTGATGACATAAAGCTTTACCTGGCTAAGAAGCTCCGGGTTGATAAGATCTCAAAAACAAGCGTGGATAATGAGCGCAGAGCTCTTTCAACGTTTTACGGTTGGATGCTTAACAACGAGTACATCAAAAGCAATCCCATGAACAAAGTAGAGGTAATGAAATATTCAAAGCCTAAGAAAAAAGCATTCACTGATATGGAGGTTGAAAGGATAAGGGATGCCTGCTCTTCAGAACGCGAAAGCATGATAATTGAAGTTTTGTTATCAACATGGTGTAGAGTTTCGGAGCTATGCAGCATTCGGTTGGATGAGATCGAGGATGATAAGATCCTTGTTCATGGCAAAGGGGAAAAGGACAGAACAGTCTTTCTTAATGCTAAAGCAAAAATGGCAATACAAAAATATATGGACAAGAGAAAAGATTTAAATCCCTATCTGCTTCCAAGAGCAGCAGTAGCAGGTGATATCACAGCATTCACCAGGGGCAAGAAAAGAAGTTTGAGTAACAGATGGTATGAGGATCCCGAAATGGTTGACCAAGAGCACGCGTGCGATAAAGGCACTGTGGAAAGTATTGTCAGGACCCTTGGAAAAAAAGCAGGGGTGAAAAATTGTCATCCCCATAGATTCAGACGAACCGGAGCAACCTTTGCACTGAAAGGCGGGATGTCATTTATGACAGTATCGAAACTTCTCGGTCATGCCAACATAGCGGTAACTCAAGTCTACCTCGATATTAGTGATGAGGATTTAGAGAACGAGCATGGAAAGTATGTGAGATGAAAAAGAAAATTATTGAAAAGATTCAAAGGATGTCAGGGGAGTATTCAGTATATGCCATATTTGATGACTGGATCTCTATGTATGCCCTGGCTACAGCACAAAGCGTTGACTACAAGGATAGCAGAGAAGAGAACTACTTACAGATTGCTTCCAAGCACAAAGATAAATTGAATGATTACTGTGAACTTAACGGTATGCTTATAGATGCTTTTGAGGAGAAAATGGAGGATGTCCTCGGATATATCTATATGCATTTAGAACTGGGAAGCAGTCGAACAGGACAGTTTTTTACTCCGTACCATATATGTCGGCTGATGGCTCAGATGGAGTATAGAGAACAAAATTTCTATGATATCAATGAGCCGTCCTGTGGTGGAGGCGGAAATATAATTGCTTTTGCCGAGGAGCTGAGACGCCAGGGAATTGACTATCAGCGAAAAATGAAAGCTGTATGCCAGGACATTGATGTGAGGGCAGTGTATATGTGTTATCTGCAATGTTCATATTATGGAATCCCGGCTGTAGTTTTTCAGGCTGACACGCTTAGAGATCCGGAAGGAAATGATAGCTCAACTGGAAGATTATTAACACCGCAGATAATACTGAATGGAGGATGACCAATGACAGTTAAAGACCTTATCGAACTGAACGCAATGATAACAGACCTTGAGATAACAGTCAGGAAGGACGGTGTCCTCTTATGGGATCAACTCAACATTGGATGCGCTGAGGGCGTCAAGCCACGATATCCGATAAGAGTGCCTATAGATCCCAAGTATGCCGGCAACATATCCCGCTATAACAATGATATGTTCAGAGATGCTGCATACATCCCTAAATCTATCAATGCCTGGGATGATGGCAAGGACTACTACGAGATCAAGGTGAACAGGATCCCTGCCAAGTGGTTAGATCTGGAAGTGTATAGCTGGGAATGTTCAAAAGCTTCAAGCGTTACATACATGAACTCCAGAAGGGAAAGAACTCACTTCCATGGACAGTACCTGAAGATCGTAGCCCTTCCCAGTGGTGAGAGCCTGGAAGTCAAAGAAGATCCTGTGGAAAAATCGGAAGTCGGACTTCCTGGACAAATGAACATAAATGACTTCTTAACATGATATCAAATGCTGGCCAGCGTTGATATAAGCCCCGCTAAGAGAAAAGCAGTCACCTGCTGCCCATAAAAGCAAACAAAATAAAACGAAAGGAGATAACCCCAGAGCCAACTATAAAACAATTATAGGGTGAGTGTAAAACCAACTTTTAGCGGGGTTCCCAAAATGAAAGAGGAGAATTTGAGATCATACGAGACTATTTGCTGCATTTTAATGATAATAGCATTCTTATTGATGCTGATGAGCTGAAGGAGTAGAGATGACAAACGGAGAGAAATTAATGCAGGCCTTCCCGGATCTTCAAATAGACATGGGAAAGCTTGAGGTTTATATGTGGACAACAACCCATGATGCAATAGATATACCGCTTGAGTGGTGGAATGCTGAGTATAAAGAGCCTAATCATATTGCTGATACCGGCAAAATGGTTAGAAAGTGGCAACGGATAAACAAAAATGAAGTCAATGTTATCCCGGAATACAGATGTAGTAATTGCGGTGCGGAGTTTAGTGGCTTTGGCTTTGACTTTGATTATTGCCCCAGGTGCGGGAGTGTCATGGAGGATGAGGAATGACAAGAGAAGAAGCAATAAGTTTGTTGACGCAAGTAAATCACATATTGGTTAATAGTAATTCGTGGCTTGAAAACACGCACGAACCATTAAATATAGCCTTTAATATGGCAATCAAAGCCCTAGAGCAAGAGCCAACTACTAAGAATGATTTAGGAATTGATGTTCCCGATAATAATGTCGGGAAGATAGAGCCTGTTATTCGTGATAATCGAGTTAAAGACGAATTAAATCGAGTTAAAGACGAATTAGAGCCAACTACTAAGAATTGCAGAGCGTGCGGAAACTTTGGCTCACATCATGGGATATGCGAAATCTGCAAGGATAATAAGTGTTGGACAGAGATTACTAAGAATGATTTAGGAGTTGATTGTATATCAAGACAAGCGGTACTTGATTTAATCAATGCGGATTGGAAGTATGAAAATCTTGAAATAGAGATAAATAATTTGCCCTCAGTAACACCAATAAGACCCAAAGGGCATTGGATAGAGCAAATAGATTATGAGGAAAATTGCAGAACATTGATATGCTCAAATTGTGATAGACCCGCATTACATGATGGCGATAGTATTTGGAAACATAAGTTTTGCCCTCATTGTGGAGCAGATATGAGAGAGGTAGAGGAATGACAAGAGAAGAAAAGCAAAAAGCCATAGACGCATTAAAAAAATCTGCGCCTGTTATGGCTGTAACACAGGAAGAATTTAAGGATTATATTCAAACACTTAATAAAATAATGGATTGGTTAGAGCAAGAGCCGACTCCTAAGAATGATTTAGCAGTTGATTGCATATCAAGAAAAGCGGCTTTGGATATTACATGGCAAGACCCATCTTATTCAGACCCATTGAACGTATTAACAGAGGTTAGAGATAAGATTAGGGAGTTGCCCTCAGTAACACCACAAGACCTATTCATCAACAAGCCCTGTGTATCTAGTGGAGTATGTGAGCATGATAAAAATAAGGTGCTTGATAAGCTAAGAGCCGAGATAGATGGACTTCCTTGTTATTTCGCAATTCACATTGATAAAGAAAAGGTGCTTGCTATTATAGACAAGTACAGGGCAGAAATTGAGCCACAGGAAAGTGAGGAATAAGGAATGAAAAGAGTAGCGAAAATAACAATAATTTGTCCCATCGAGATAGATGATGATGTAGACGTAACAAACGAAACTGAATTAGATGATGCCCTGAGCGAAGCAGTAGGAGAGGATTTGTTTTCTACGGATTATCTCAGTAAATGGGATGAGTTGGAAATTGAAGATAAGGGCGAATGGGAAGATTGAGCCACAGGAAAGTGAGGATAAGGAATGATAGCAATTAAAGGAATGACAATGAGTAAAGATAGCGAAGGTTGTATATCGTGTGCCTTTCATTGGAATGGGGATAGCACAACTTATTGCCTTGCGCAATCACATCCATACAGACCAGCAGGGGAACGACTTCATCGTATCAATTATGATGACCCTAATAATCCGTATGGTGGAGCGGAAGGGCTGACACGTGAAGAAGTCTATAAAAAATGCATTACATGGAGAGAGTCAACATGTCCTTTAATCGAGGTTGAGCCACAGGAAAGTGAGGGATAAGGTATGAAAGCAAAAAAAAAACTTGCTGAGGAATTATTAAATTATCCCGATTTTGATGTTGAATTGACTTATATGACATTCAAAAGGGATGGAATACATACACCATTTCCTGATGTTTACAATTACAAGATTACTGGAATAGCTGATATAGGGCATAGCGACAAGATAATTGTTTTGAATGGAGAAAGTGAGGATAAGGAATGAGCAAACGAGCAGATAAAGAATGGGGAGAAATGTGGAGCAGAGAAAAAGAAATGGAATGCGGAGTTGCTTTGCAGACACTTGCAAGTTGCGTATATACCCATTGGAGAAATCGGATAAATCAAGAGTGCAAGACCACAAGCGGAGAATGGATTGAGGGTGTCGGTCTTGGGAACATCCACGATATATGGAATTTGATGTATCACGATATGAAAGCACTTTATACTTTGGAACAACTTGTAAATAATCATTACAAGGTATTAGGAGTTGAGCCGCAGGAAAAGCGAAGATAGCTAATGAGGAAAAGTAATTCGGAGAAAGCATGGGAACACTTGACGCTAACTCATGAAATGTTATGTGATAAAGAATTTAGTCCGATACGATGTAAAAAATGTGATTACTATTATCAGAAAAC
>Ga0326513_10000291_pt1 | contig 41248 bp, 69 predicted proteins | sample 2_2465_0518_D_FD_203654 | JGI IMG/M metagenome (GOLD analysis project Ga0326513, IMG submission 203654) | Bovine rumen microbial communities from UC Davis, California, United States - 2_2465_0518 | ecosystem: Host-associated > Mammals > Digestive system > Stomach > Rumen | place: USA... | reverse complement strand
GGTGGAGTACATTTCGAACCCGATAACCGATGACCACACGACGGATGATTCCGAGTTCATGCACGTTTCTGACGCAGACGATTTGGGATTCCCGATTCCGTTCGATTTATAAGGGGAGGAGAGTATGTACAAAGAAATCGAAGTAATCGCAACGCTTGGGTTCAACACGGACGGTGATGGCAAGCCGCCGACCGTGCTGAAGCAGAAGATGTTGGTCAAGTGCCGACAGTGCCGATGGTACAAGGAAAAGGGGTGCTATTGCAATCTGTTTGGGACGGACAAAGATCCGGAAGGCTTTTGCGATGAGGGACTGCCGAGCCGGATGAAGGAGGGCAATGCCTGATGGAATACATCGTGGAGCGCGACATGACGAGCATCACCGCCGCCCAGAAAGATCCTAAATTCCGGGGCATCATCGTACGGTGCAGGAATTGCATCTACTTTCAGCGGCATCCCGAATACCCGACACAGGGCATCTGCTGCCGGAGAGCAAACGAGCCGACCAAACGGAATGACTACTGCTCCCGTGGCAAACTTGATACCGGCAGAACGCCTGAGACTATGAGATAAGGAGGAAAGATGGAAGCATTTAAATGTGACCGTTGCGGAGCCTACTACGATAACGATGACCACGAAACATCACGGCTGTTTTTGGTGAAGAGTAGTGGACGATACCTCGACTTCTGCCCAAACTGTTACAAAGCGCTGGGGCAGTTCATGAAACCGCCCGTTCCGGCATGGGACAAGGTGTGCAAGACTTGCAAGCACCAGAACTGTCTGCCAAATCACCATCCGTGCTATTCCTGCTCGATGCGTTTTCCGACTTTCGACAATTGGGAGCCTATTGACGAGTCAGTTGGGTCAGTTGGGGGAGAAATTTGATGGAGAGAATCGAAGCATATATCAAGTACCACGATCCGGCGCTGTTGCCCGTGACCGCACAGCATGAGAGCGAGTGGTTTGACTTGCGGTGTGCCGAGGATGCCGACATGACGAAGGGAGAGTACAGGCTTCTCTCGCTTGGCGTGACGATTAAAATTCCCGATGGCTACGAAATCATCATCGCGCCGAGATCAAGCACTTACAAACAGTTCGGCATCATTCTGGCGAACAGTATCGGAGTCATCGACAACGCCTACGGCAACGATGAAGCTGACATTTTGAGATTTCCGGCGATTGCTATGCGCGATACGCACATCCGCAAAAATAACCGCATCTGCCAGTTCCGTTTTCAGCGTGTTCAGCCGAAAGTGCAACTTCTGGAAGTGAATCACATCAACGGTGTTGCCCGTGGCGGCATCGGAAGTAGCGGGAGGAACTGAATGGCGGCAAAGAAATTTCCGAATGACAGCATGGAATTTATGTTTTTCCGAGACTTGTGGAAGACTTTTGAAGCCTTCGGTGAAGTTGAAGATTCCGAAAACTATTGGAATCGTGCAATCTATGTCTGCGGCAAACTTGCCGAGAAGTACAAGGAGCATCCGATGGCGCTGAGCTTTTCCAACTGCCTTTTGTCGGAGCTTGAGCGGAGGTGGCGTGAAAAGCGAGATTCCCGGATTTCCGAGGAGCAGAAAGGAGCGCAGCCTTGAGCGCGAAGTATGACAAATTGGTAGGCTTTGGCGGTTCGACAACAGCACCTGATCCCAAACATGACAAGTACCGGCACTATGTCTCCGACATCGGCAGAATCCGAGACATCATCCGCATCGGTGACCACGTTTCGCTGACCCTGGACTATAAGGGGTATGACCCGATGACTTTCGATGCTACCGTGTCGCAGAAGTATCCGTATCACTTTCTGGTCGAATTTCCGACACCGTCCGGCCGGATTTCCCACCGCTCCATCATGTACCTCGATGTCCTACACGCGAGAGTGCAAATCGCCCATTTAGGGGAGAGAGCAGCCGAAGCAAAAATTCCGCTCCCGGAAGAGCCGGTTGAAGCGAACGTGTAAAACGAAACCGCCATCAGGATCTAAAAATCCCGGTGGCGGTTATTCCATTTCTACAATGCCCCGCAGACCGCACAGGACACTCTCAGAGCGATTTTCCGGCTGTGCGCGTATAGGTGCGTTAATGTGCGCGTAATTTACGCGAGAGGCCGATTTTGAAGCCGCTTTTTTCGGCTCATAACTCGTCTAGCTCATAATCCCGGATTTCGTCAGCCGTCAGAGGACGATTGTACAAAAGAATGTCATAATAACCTCTGAAACAGTCCACCAGCCTGTCCACAACGCCTACCAGTCCGTTTTTCGGCTGTGCGCCAGGTGAGAATCCCCGAAGCCGCATCCCGTACACGAACAGCCACTTGTCCGGCGCTTCGATGACGGGCAGCGCACCCGGATTTCCCATCGCCGTGCGGATCGCTTGCTTGATGAATCCCTGCTTGTTCGGTTCAGCCGCAAGCCGTTTCAGAATGTCCGCATCGTTCTCTTTGTTCAGCTTCATCTTTACCTGAACAGTATGTTCCGCATCGTATCGCGCCACCGCTCGTTTCTGTGCTTCGCTTGCCATGTTATACTACCACCTTTCCGATATTCCGATTATAACTCCCGCCCGGTCGCTGTCAACCAGGCGGGAGATTCCAGCTATTACATCTTGCCGAGTGCGATCTTGCTGACGGTCTGCTCAAAGTACCGTTCCGCTTTATCGTAGGACTCCCGGAACAGCTTCTCATGGATCATCTGACCATCGTCTTCCCACTGCACCACGCCGATGTTACCGATGGCCGTATTGATCAGGTAGAACCAGATATTCCGATGCCCGACACGCGCAGACCGCTGCTGATACATATTTGCCCACAGTTCCTCATGCTCGTTCATGCCGCCGCCTCCTCGATGTATTTGAAAAATCCCGTGAGCGCTTCCGTATCATCGCCGATACGGTAGGCCTCCGTCAGCACCATCTCGCCGCACTGGTAGCGGGCGATGCACTCGCTGACATTTCCGCTGATCCGGCAGAGCTTGTACAGCCAACCCTGCGCCCCGTTAGTGATGCTTTTCCGAATCTTGTAGTTTCCCATGGTTTCCTCCCTTGTGCGCGTAAACCAAAATTCCGCTATTTAGTCGATGTACCAGTCAGGGTTCTCGTTTTCCTATTCGTTGGTCTCCAGGGCGCTCTGTTATCAGAACATCGCCGGAAGAGTGTAGCGCACTCTGATTCCCGTGCTATAGGTGACCAGGATTTCCAGATGCGTGTAGTGCTGAATCCGCTTCACGCTCTTCACGTACTGCGACTTCTTCAAGTACTGCGCCGACAGATCGCCAGCCAAGCACTCATAGACCGCCTTCCCGGTGATGGGATCTGCGTGGCTCGGCACCCATTTCTTGCCGTCCCTGATTTCGGTTTCCCGCTTCTCGATAAACTGTGCCATTGTGTTCTCCTTTTCTGTGGTGTGTGCTTTGGTTTTCCGGCTTCCGCCTATCTGTCATCCGGCAGCGGCGCTCGGCTCGTTTCCGGCTGGCTCCTGACGGGCAAGTCCGTATTCACTTGATGGTCTAAGTGTACACCAACATATAAGGGTACACAAGGTGCAAAATTAATCAGAACGAGCCGAAATCCCGAAATTTCCGTAGCGAATTTAACATCCTCGGCGGTGTAGGACTGTCAAACCAAAATTCCGGCATGGGTATGTTGGGTGATGTTGGATGATGTTGGATCGCGGGAGAGCGTTCCAAAATTCCGGCGCTTATATATGAAAACAGCCGCCTGGACAAATCCAAACGGCTGTTTTAAAATTCCGGCGATTGAAAATTCCGGCGGCTGATTCAAAATTCCGACATGTGCGATTTACTCATCATCTTCTACGTATTTGATAATGTTGCCTGGTTGCATATCCAAAAGCTTGCACAGCATCTCCAGTGCATGGATGCCGACAACTTTTCCGCTCCTGATTTCAGTGAGCGTTTTCGCACCAATCAGTTTTTCTCTGATGAGCCGCTTCTGGGTGTATCCGGCTTCTTTCAGTTCCTCTAGAACATCAAACTTATAAACAAACATTTGCTTGCGCCTCCTTCCACCACACAGCATATCACAAAAGTGTTGCGCCGTCAAGTCCGGCAGAATGTTTTAATAGTGTAACGCACAGCACGCAACGAAAGTGTTACGCACGCGCCACGCACACATAGGGTACATCGCACCTCATATAGGTACACGCGCCCGGAGTACTCCTCACGCCGTATGGTGCGGATTGCTCCATTAATGTGTGCGGACGGTCTGGAATCCTCACGCCCGGGCATGCCCGCCACACCCGGCGGCTATGAGATCCGCGCCGCGGCGATGGTTGACGGCGCCACCATGAAAAAAGAGTGACGGCAACCGGATGTTTTCGAAACCAGTACGCAAAAAACGCAACCGATACGAAACGGAAAAACAGAAACGGACGGCACGCCGAAAACGCTTGAAAGCGGGAAAGTAAACGCAACCAGGAAACGCAACCAGGAAACGAAAAACGGCAAAAAAAAATGAGAGTGCAAAAAGAGTTACAAAAAGAGACAAAAACGCTTGACAGTGTATGTCAAAAGAGTTACCATAAAAGCAACCCGAAACGGGAAAACACGAAACGCCGTAATTGGCGGGAAAGTAGGAAAATGAAACTTGACATTAACGATTTAATGAAAGAGTGTGAGCGGATCGCAAACGAGCGGAAAAACCAGCCGGAAAAGAAAAGCGCCGTGTTACCTGGTAACGGAAAGAAAGACGGCGCGTGGGATCTTTTCAACCCGTTACGCCGTCGTTGCGGCTATGACAATTCTAAAATTGGCGCGTATTCCGCAACTATTAGCGCCGTACCTGGTAACGTGGGATCTTTCTATTATTACGCCAACGAGGATGTGTTAGCGGAATATCAGAATTTAATTGATGAATACGGCGTCGAAATGTGCGTATCTTGCCCGTGTCATTGCCCAGGTTGCTATGCTGATAAGGAAAAACGTTATCAAGCCGTTTTTGAAACGCTTCTTTTAAATACGCTTGAAATGCATTTAAACCCGGCTCTCTTTTATGAACTGGTAGAAAATGAAATCTTTCACGGCGCGCATTCAAAAGAAATCGAAAAAGTCCGCATCCATGAATGTGGCGAATTCGTCAACGAGGCGGATTTTTTCGCGGCGATGGATATGATGAAAAGGCATCCTGATATGCCGTTTTTCGGTTATTCCAAGCAGCCTTTTGTCGGTGTGGCATACGTTAACGGCGAAATACCCGAAAATGTGCATTTTTCTTGTTCACCATGGATTACAAGAGACGGGAAAGTTTTATGTGCCGCAATTGGCGATATGCATCAATTCATTTTTGATGACGGTAGCAATCCGTCGCGTGATTCTATCGTTCATTGTTATTGTAGCAACCCCGACGGAACGGTTAACAAGGGAAATACTTGTACGGGATGCGGTCGATGTGTTAAAGCGCGCAAGGGTACAAAAACGGCCGTTTTTCCTCACGGCGTGGCACTAAAAAACACCTGGTTGGCGGGGCGTGCGTTGTATTATATCGATGTTTGCGGCGCGGATCGGAAAGAGGCTTGTGCGCTTGCTATTAGGGACGGCTTGACGGCTTGTAAGCGTTGGCATCCGGAAAACGTGGAAAAGCTTGTTGTGCGGCTCGTAAAAGCCGTAAAAGATGCCGAAAAGGAACGGGAACAATAAAAGCGCCGTTATTGGCGGGAAAGAGTGAAAACATGAAAGAAACGAAACAAGCGCGGAATATCAGACAAGCGCGCGAAATATTGCAAGCGTGCTACAATGCAAGCGGCTTATATTATCCGCTTGATAAGGAAACGGAAAACGAGTTGATAAAAGACATTGTGGCTTGCGTTGCGCTTGTCGGTTATCGGAAAGCGAAAAACACACTTGTAAAAGCAGCAAGCGAATAACAAGCGGGCAAGTTTGAAAACCAGCCGGAAGCGGCTGGTTTTTTTGTTGCCGTTTTTGCGGGATCTTGTTGTGCCTGGTAACGCTTTACCAAAAAACGCAATATGAGCCGCTTTAAGCGTGTTTTGTGCCTTGCCCGTATATATACACGCGCAAGTGGTAAAAACGCGCGTATGAGCCGGAAAACAGCTTTTACTGGCAAACGGGCAAGCGTGGCAAGCCGTACCGGATGTCAAGTGGAATATGATCTCGAAACAGCTTTTTAAACGTGGCATTCTTTGCCGTGTTACGTAGTAATGAAAACTACATCATATGGTATGAGATACCGTCAACCATGCCGCTTGAATTGTATAAACAATTTGGCAATCCGCTATAATTGTATATACAATTTAAAACAGTGCCACCGTTGTGGAAAACTTGAGAGAAATTGTGGATAACTCACCGTGAATGGTGGATAACTTTACTGGGCGAAAGCAAAGTTGTGGATAACTTTAATTGAATAAAATCTGTGCCTAAAACGCTTGAATTGTATACACAATTTGCAAAACAGGGTAGCAATTATCAGATAGGGAAAAAACTTGTTTTGTGTTACCCTTGCCCGCGCGATATAAACACGGATTGGATATAAACAACGCTTGCGGGGCGACCAGGAACGGCGATAATAAACACGTGTTGATTATATACCGATATGATCCAAAAGCAGCCTGGTTTCATGCCGTAATTGCAATTGCGTGTAATTATACATTATGCGAACATAGAATGACAGCATACCATATGATGTGCTTACAGGGTGGCGAATACAATATATTGTGGTTCGATTGCATAAAATCGAATGTCGGTGTTCACATTGGGAACAATAACGAAACAGATTGAACACGTGGCAACGCCTGGACAGCCAAACACGGGCGACATCGACAGCCGGGGAGGGTGTTTTTCTTCCAATTCGCTAGACTGCCGGGTTACCCCTACTACAAAACTGCGCTTAAGAGAACCTCGGCAAGTGGAGCAGTGCCTGACTATCGGCAACACCAGTACGGTCAATATAGTCATTCGGCAGTTCAACATAGTCATTTGGCACGGCGATGACTGTTTTGCTCGGCGATCCTGTCGGCATTGTCGGCATTTCGGCACGGTTCAGAAAGAAAGAAGCAAAGAAAGAATGTCTTTATATATATATATATATTATATAGACTAGAGTATATCGGCTATAATACATACTAGACATAAAATATGTCTTATTCATATGGTGCGCTCGAAATGACATCGAAGTGCGCTTGAGATGCGCTCGAAGTGCGCCGGAAGTGCGCCATTTGACCCTCAAATATGGCACGGCCTATATAATAATATATATACACATAATACTTTACAAAATATTATTAACTACGGTTAAGACCTCTTGACTACATAAGTACTCGGTAAATCATCGTCAACCTCTCGCGTCAGCGAGGGCATGGCAACCTCTTCCCACGGTCTCGGCTATAGGCCGCCATGTTTGTGTCGGTACTATGCTTGACAATGCTCGGACGCACTGCTAGAATGCCACCATCGGAGCGCATAATATTATTTTCTAGCGCAAATACTTCCACCCCATGATATTACAACCGAACATGAATACCTGACGAGCGCCGTTCACATAGATGATGTTGATGGCGCTTTTTGTTTGCGCCGGGAAGGACAGTGCATGGCGAAGAGAGACCGCACGGAGGAATACGATCCCGACTTCACAACGAAGGGTACGCCACGGAAGCGGTACAGAGCGCCTACCAAGAAACAGCAGAAGCTGAGGGAGCAGAACGATGCCCTGGAGGCGCAGGGACTGGCACGGAAGAGACACCTGATAAACCCCAACCGCAAGCAGAGAAGCAAGGGTGTCAAACAATACTCCTACAACGTGATGTTGCGGTGGACTGCGGAACAGCATGAGTACCTTCAGCAGAAAGCGTTTCGGGAGGGCATCTCGATGGCTGAATGGCTGCGGCGCTTGGTCGATGCGGTGAGGATGGCTGACGGCGGCCTGATGATGGGAAAGACGGAGACAGATGATGGCAGGGAGAAACGTGGGCAATAAGAGCTACGATGCACTGGTCGGCGAGGTATACGAAGACAACGTGACCGCAATCATGCGGGTGCTGACCAATGTCCGGCAGAAAGCTCCGGCTCACACTGATGCTGAAATCGAAGAGCGCGCCACCCAGTATTTTGTCGCTTGCCTTGACACTGCCACCCTGCCGGATCTCGCCAGTTTCGCCCTGGCGCTTGGCGTGAGCAAACACACGCTTGAGGGATGGTCTAGAGGCGTGAACTGCTCGGCTGACCGTCAGGAAATCATCCAGAAAGCGTACACCACGATTGAAGCGGCACAGTTGCAAGCCACAAGTCGGGGAAGCCTGAACCCCATCCTGTTCATCTTCCTTGCCAAATCGAAGTACGGCTACAGAGAGGATGGCAGTGTTGCCGGATACGGTGACCGCGCAGTCATCGAACAGGGCGCAAGCAATGCCGAAATCGCCGACCGCTACAACACGCCACTGAATGTCACTCTGCCCAGTCTGGCGCAACATGATGATCTACCCAACATCCCGGCGAAAGAGCCGGTTAATATAAATGCCGACACGGACTCAGCCGATGGCACACATGATTGAAGAATCAAGTGATACGGCTGTCAGACAACATCCAGTAACGCCATGATGGTGCAACTCCATCTGTCGGCGCGTCTTCCATGGTTACTGAGACCCCATGTGATGACCTCCTTTAGCGGGTACGGCGATAGGCTGTGATTAAAGGGACTTCAAATGTCCCGCCCGTGTTCACCGTTTGTAAGTCGGAGCGGACGGCTTGTGCGTGTGCCTCCATACTCTGCGGACGGATCTGCGGTCTGACCAGCCGCCTCGTTTACCCCCACTGCCAACACCTCCTGGCTTTCATGGGTTTCCTCCTTCACAAAACGGATTGGGCAACAAACACGCACACTTTTGGAGAACACGATGGCATCAAACTACGATACGCTGACCAACAGAATATATGCGGATATGGCACAGCGCGGCGTAACGCTGATGCACTTACAAGACCTGTTCGACCTCTCACTGAACGAGATCCGCACAGGCTCTTTCAACCGAAATGCAGTTTTCAAGGTTACAGGTGATGTAAAATCTGCACTTCGGCAGATTCTGGATGCGCATCCCGACAAACAGCTCCAAATCATGTATGACAAGACCCTGCTGCTTGAAGCGCCGTATCTGCTCGACAGTTACTGCCTGTACATCGAGAAGGACAGGAGACCTGATGAGCGGTTTTATGAGCCTCGGCGCAAAACGCTGAAGAAGGTGGTGGATGTCCTTCAGCGGCTTGAGGACGATGAGATGGACGAACAGTTCATCCATATGCCCGCGAGAACTGGCAAGAGCCAGACAATCACGATGGCGGTGGCATGGCACTGCGCCAAGAACCCGGAGTCATCCAACCTCTACGTGACATACACAGAGAGCGTGGCTGGTGCTTTCTTGGATGGCGTGAAGGAGATATGGACTGACCAGAACACGTACTGCCACTACGATGTCTTCCCCGGCATGAACATCGTTGCCACGGATTCGATAGCGCACACAATCGACCTGAACCGCAAGAAGAAGTACAAGAGCCTCTCGGCGAAGGGACTTGAAGCATCGCTGAACGGAGCTTATGACTGCAATGGTTGGCTCGTTGTCGATGACATCCTCAAGGGCATCGAAGAGGTGCTGAACCCGGAAGTCTTACACCGCAAGCAGTTGCTGTTTGACAACAACGTGATGCGCCGGAAGAAGGCGGGGGCGAAGGTGATCTACAACGGCACCATCTGGTCACTGCATGACATCTTCATGGATCGGCAGCGCTTTCTGGAAGAATCGGTCGATGCCAAGCACATCCGCTACAACATCCTCAAGATACCTGCGCTAGACCCAGTGACGGATGAATCCAACTTCGATTATGACTACGGTGTCGGCTTTGACACACAGTATTACCGCACGGAGAGAGCAAAGTTTCAGGCGAACGAGGACACTGCCGGATTCTTGGCGCAGTTCCAACAAGAGCCGATAGAGCGTGATGGCGCAATCTTCTCACCTGGCGGTCTGCAATACTACAACGGAGAACTGCCGGAAGAAGAGCCTGTCAAAATCGTGGCGGTGTGCGATGTGGCGCTCGGTGGCGAAGACTTCCTGTCGATGCCTGTGGCGTATGTCTACGAAAACGGTGATACCTACATCCACGATGTGGTCTTCGACAACACCGAAAAGGACATCACTCAGCCGCAAGTCATTGAAGCCATCATCCGCAATGATGTCGGCTCGGCGTTCTTTGAAGCGAACCAGGGCGGTGAAGGGTACAAGCGAGAAATCGACCAGAAACTGCATGAGCGGAAGGACTTCAACAACGGCAATGGCATCAACATCGTGAGCAAGTACACTCCCGGCACTCAGCGGAAAGCACAGCGCATCTGGGACAGCGCTCCGATGATACGCACGTTCTACTTCCGCGAGCCGCACTGCCGGAACGAGCAGTACAAGCGCTTCATGTTAAACCTGTTTTCGTTCACGATAACAACCAACAAGCACAAACATGATGATGCGCCGGATAGTCTCGCTATGCTGTGCGCATTCCTCAAGAAGGGAAGTGGCGTTCGTGCGGCAAAGATTGTACACGGCTTTATTTGATGGCTGGGGAGAGAAAGTGGGTAAGGATGTGCTGATTCGGGTATGCGAGGTAAGCAAGGAAGTCAAATGGCTTCAGCGCCGGATTGATGCTCTGCGTGAGGAGATCAAACGGCTTGAGGCGGGTGGCACTGTGCGTGATATGGTCAAGGGCGGTTCGGGGAATGACCAGATCTACCACATCGAAGGGATGCCCCTGCGGGATTTGGAGCGGAAGAAAAGCCTGCTCCGGGAGCGCATCGTCAAGATGTCCGGCAAGCAAGTCGAGCTTGAAGAAGCCATGACGGCGGCTGAAGCGTACATCCTGTCGATTGATGACCACCGTGTCCGGCAGATCCTTGAGTACATCTACATTGACGGCATGACTCAGGGGCAAGTCGGCAGGGTGATGAACCTCGACCAGAGCGTGATTTCACGCACTTTGACCGCCTATGTCCGGCAAAATCAGCAGAAAGATGCCTAAAACCGCCTAAAAAACCAAAGTTGCATACAAAACATATCAAAACATGGTATAATGCACAATAGGAATAGTAACCGGTGGGCAACGGGAACTAGATCCACACAACTACATCTGCATCGACACTCTGACTCCGGGTGTCGGTGCTTTTTTATTGCCGAAAAGGACGGCGAGGTGAGTGATGGCGGTTTTAGACTACGATGGCTGCGGCAGAAGAGTCATCTTCACAAACGAGCGTGAGGTGACGAGCGAAAACTTAATAAAGGTGCTTCAGCAGTCCTCGATTGTCCACACGATGAATGCTGACCGCATCAACTACCTCATCAAGTTTGAGGCAGGGTATCAGCCGTTCGAACGCACGAAGATCTATCGTGCCGATATCGACAGCCGGTGTGTGGACAATGTCGCAAACGAGATTACGGAATTTAAGCGTGGTTTCCATTGGGCGAACCCCATCACCCTGGTTCAGCGTGGTCAGCATGATTCCGGCAAGGATGATGAGCAGACTGCGGTAAGTCTGCTGAACGAGCAGTTTGCGGCAGAAGGAATCACTGGCAAACAGCAGGATCTCGGCAGATTCGTTGAAATCTGCGGTGTCGGGTACACCTACATCGATGTCAACGCCAACTACGTGGACGGCGATGCCTACTTCCGGCTCGTTACGCTCGACCCCCGGTACACTTTCGTGGTTCGGTCGAACTACTACGTGGATCACCGCATCGTGCTTGGTGTGACCTTCAGTCAGGATGACATGGGCAACACCTACTACTCCTGCTTCACGGACAAACAGCGCTTTGAGGTGTGCAACCTCGTTTCCAAAGCTGACGGCAGCGCCCGGAAGAAATCGGTGTGGAGCGAGATGCCGAACCGTGGGAGCGGTGACAGAAACCCGCTCGGCATGATCCCGATTGTCGAATGGATTCGTGACTATGACCGCACGGGATGCTTTGAGCGCCAGATTGGTGAGTGCCTCGCGCTTAACCAGTTGGCTTCGGATGTGCTGAACTCCTCGGCGCAGGACATTGACGGCATCTGGTGGGCGAATGATGTCGAGTTCGAAAAAGACCCTGAAAGCGGCGAGGTGAAGAAACCCGGCACCGGTGACTGGGTGATGTCCTACACTGCCGAAAACGGCAAACCAACCATTCAGCCGCTGAATCCCAAGTACGATTACGCCGGTGTACTCCAGAACTACACCACAAGGCGTGACCTCATCCTCCAGAAGTGCAACGTGCCCAGACGGTCTAGCACTTCCGGCGGTTCATCCGGCGTGGCGATGGACTCCGCAAACGGATTTGCCGTGGCTGAACTGTCGGCAAGCAAACAGGAGTACATCATGAGCGCTTGCAAGATGGCTGAAGTCAAAATCGTGCTTCAAGCCATCAAACTATGTCCGGCAGTCAAGGCGAATGACCCGCTCCTGTCCATCCGCTATAGCGATGTGCAAGCGAGTATCAAGCGCCAGAAGAACTACGAACTGACCACCAAAATCAACGCATTTGCGACCGGCGTGTCGCACGGCATCAACGGTCTGCATATGCTCCGTGCCATCAATCTGTTTGAAGATGTCGCACAGGTTTGGGACGATTCGCAGAAGATGATCGAGGAGTACCAGAAGAAGGAGTGCGAACAGCGTGAAACCACTTCTGGTTGGGGACAGTCCAGGTGGGCGAACGGCTCTGGCAACGGCGAACTGAGGCCGGACTACAACAAGAATGACCAAGATGAGTCCGACCAAAACTCGCCGTCAAAGGAAGGATGATGAATCATGGCATCGGTGCTGTCATTTGATGAGTTAAACCGCCTCGGCATCGAACGGCGGTCAGTGCCGTACCGTGAGTGGTTCTCGGCTATCAACCTTCCGAAAGCACGAATCGACAGGCGTGTGGAAATCGCTGAAGCTGTCGAGAGCGCCGTGATGGACTGGATGTATTTCGTGGCGGTCATGCTCGATGAGAACGGCTATTTCAATACGGCACTGTCCGCAAACGTGCTGAATGAAGCACTGCACGAAGCCGTGCCTGTTGATGATGAGTCTTACCTCGACATCTGGCTTCGGGATCTGGCGCAGGAACTGACAGACAGCACTCAGCGGAACATCGCTGACCCATACTTCCTCTCGGAAGACAGAGCAACGGTCATCGCTGAGAATCAGGCGCAGACGATTGCCGGATACGAAGAGTATGAAGACGCAGAGATGCGTGGCTTCACCTTCAAAACGTGGCACGGAATGCTCGACAATCGTGAGCGTGAGACTCATGTGGAGTCTGAAGGGCAGACAGTACCGATTGGCGAAGACTTCTTCGTGGGTGAAAACTCTTACTTCATCATGCCGTGTGTGCCGTCTGAAGCCGGAGCAGACCCGGAAGAGTATGTGAACTGCCGATGTTGGGCAACATTTGAATAACGCACGTAAAACCAGTCGCAATTATTTGCGGCTGTTTTTATTTGGTCAGAGAAGACCTAAATCGCAACCAAATCGCCAGAGAAGGCGTTAATCGCAAGCATGGTCAGAGAAGACCGTAAAACGCAGAAAGGAACTGAAATGGCAGAAGAGAACATCACTACCAGTACGCAGGAAACCACTTCCACTGAACAGCCGGAGAAATCGACCGAACAGCGCCTTGAGGAGCTGATGGTCGAATTTGCCAAGCTAAAGCGTGCGTCCGACAAGAACGCTTCGGAGGCGGCTGAGTACAGAAAAAAGTATCAGGCCACTTTGAGCGAGAAAGAACGTGCGGACATGGAGAAAGCCGAAGCGGCGGCGAAGCGGGATGAAGAACTGGAAACCCTGCGGAGAGAGAACAAGATCAGCAAGGTTGAGAAAACCTACCTTGGTCTCGGTTGGCTCCCGGACGAAGCCGCCAAGATGGCGGTGGCAGATGTGGATGGCGATTTCGATACCCGCCTGAAACTGATGGCTGCTGTCGATGAGCGGAAGAAGAAAGCCTACGAAGCGGAATGGCTGAAAGGCCGTCCCGAAGCCTTCACGGGCGGCGGCAGTGATAGCACTCCTGTCAGCAAGGCCGAATTTGACAAGTTCTCCTACACAGAACGTGTCGAGTTCAAACAGAAGTACCCCGATATGTATAAAGCCTACACCAAATAAGTAGGCGAATAGGAGGAGACTATGGCTCTCGATACCAACGCCACCAAACTGGCACAGTTAATCGATCCCGAAGTCCTTGCGGACTTCATCGACACGAAACTCATCGACAACATCCGGCTGACCCCTCTGGCCACCGTGGACACCACGCTTGTCGGCAGACCCGGCAACACGATCAAGGTGCCTTACTACACCTACATTGGTGACAGCACTGTCGTGGCAGAAGGCGCGGACATCCCGATCGCCCAGCTCACTCAGGACATCAAAGACGCTACCATCTATAAGGTTGGTAGAGGCGTACAGATCACGGACGAGGCCATCCTGTCCGGCCTTGGCGATCCCGTGGGCGAAGCCGCCCGCCAGCTCGTTGTGTCCATCGCCTCCAAGGTTGAGGCCGATATGTACGCTGAACTGAACGGCATCACCGGCACGATGAAGTACACCGGCACCATCGATGCTGATGGCGTTGCCGATGCCCTGATCAAGTTCGGCGAGGATCTGGATGGGCAGAAAGCTCTGCTTGTCAACCCCACCACCTATGCCGTCCTGCGCAAGGCCGACAACTGGCTGCCGGCTTCCGAAATTGCCGCCTCCATTTGGATTCGTGGTGCTGTCGGCGAGATCCAGGGTTGCCAGGTTGTGGTGTCCAACCGCGTCCCGGCGAACACGGCTTTCATCGTGAAACCCGGCGCTCTGGCTCTGTACCTGAAGCGCGACACGATGGTCGAGACCGACAGAGACATCATCAACAAGACCAACTACCTGACGGCTGACAAGCACTTCGTCTGCTACCTGCTGGACGAGAGCAAGGCCATCAAGATGGCTACCACCTGATCTCTCCAAGCGAAAGGAGAAGACGATGGGCATGATGCTCCACAGGCATCCGGCGCTGGTGGCGGTTGAGAAGAAACTCGCCGCCGCCAAGCCGGAAGAGAAGAAAGCGGAGCCTGTCGAGGCTGAAGAGAAGCCGAAGAAGACCCGCAAGGCGAAGAAGTAAGCGGAGGCGTGTGATGGACGAGAACAGCATCTATGAAAGCGTATGTGTCAGACTGGGACTGTTCTCGGTTGACGCACAGAGCGGTGGCATCACCGTGACAGCCGATGCTAAAACGGCGGTCATACTTCAGCAGATAGTGACCAAAGCGGTCGCAGACTGCACCAGACGGCGCGGTTATCCTGCCGCATACACGGCAGATATGATTGCTGCCGACATCGCGCAGTTTGAGAGCGTGGCGGTCGATTTGTCGATTTATGACTACAACAAAATGGGCGCAGAGGGAGAAAGTTCGCACAACGAGAACGGCACGTACAGATCGTACGATACCCGGCAGTCGGTGTTGCGACAGATTCTCCCTCTCACCAAGGTGGTGGCGTAAATGAGGATGTTGCTTAAAAACAAGCGGCAGATTTTCTACTCGCTGAACCTTGGTGAACAGCCTACTTTTGCGAGGGACGAGAACGGAGACATCATCTATGACACTATGCCGGATGGTGTCTCTGTCCCACGCAGAACTGGCGGCAAGGCGCAAGCGTACGAACTTGCTCAACCAGCGGCGGTCAATATTGCATTAGGCGCGGCGGCGATGAAGCCGTCACCGTTTGGCTTCAACTACTCCGGGTATACTGGTGTTAAAGAGTTTGATGCCAAAATCGTGACCGCCCTGAATGAGTACCCTATAAACGAGGGTGCGCTGATTTGGTATCACACCACGCCGCCAGATGATGCGCCAACGGATGTCTCACAAGCGGATTATTTCGTCATAGCGGCGTATAGCTCGCTGAATGAGACATCATACGTTTTACAGAAGGTTCAGCGATGAGTGTGCATGAGTACACAACAAACTTGTCGCATGGACAGTTGCGACACACAATCGCAGCACTAAAGCGATACAGAGACAAGGAGTTCCCGCTGAAGGTTCGGGAGTTTCTCAACCGGTTGGCTGATATTGGTGTTGATGTTGCCAGGGAGCGCACGGATGGCACACGCTATAGCAATTATGTTACGTTCACCAAAGAGGTGAAGGGCGGTTTGAAGAATCCGCGAAAAATTGCTTTGGTTGCCGGACGGAACTCGGAGGACTTCATCAGGCACTGGATTTCAAGCAGTTTTCAGCCAAGAGAAGCGAAAGTCAACTCCATGCTGATGCTTGAATTCGGCTCTGGTCAGTTTGCCGACCCTAGTTCGTGGCGAGGCACATTCCCCGACCAACATCTGGCGCATTTTGATTCTTGGTATTGGTATGAGTATTCTGATGAGACTCATGACCCGGAAGCAACGCCAGGAGATCCAGTCGGTAGCAGTGGCTTGCAGATGTTTACTTCATCAGGCGAAAAGCCAAAGAAGCCGATGATGGAAGCGGCAGACGAAATGCGGAGACAGATTTTGAGCATTGCTCACTCTGTATTCGATTGAGCAGAGGTGACCTATGGCAAAACCATTCATGGACTATGAGTCGATAGTGGTAACCAGACTGACTTACTATCTGGAGCAAGAGTATTCGGCTCGTTTTCCAGATTTGCAAGTGGTTACCGATGACTTAATCACCAGACCCAGCAGGTGGCCTACCGTCTGGGTACGTGCTATTCAAAATGTTGAGCGTGACCGTGAACTGGAGGGTGACCGTATCGTAGGTGTTACGGCTACTTTCCAAATCGAAGTCTATGACAACGCCTCGCAGGAAAATGCGAAAGATGTTGGAGACAGCGTGACCGCCATCATGAAGAGCATGGCCTTTGACGGTATTCAACTGCCGGAGAAGGACAGTGTAAGTAGCGTGTGGCGTGTAATCGGCAGATATCGCCGGTATATCGCCGCAGATGATGTGCTTTAAGCACGTAAGGAGGATACCAATATGGCAAGCGGACTTAAGAGCAGAATTCTTTACCGCACCCACAATGATGAGACCACCAACTGGGCTGGCTCTTGGACGATGCTGATCCGTCCTAAGACCCTGCCGTCCCCGCTCGGTGAGCGCAACTCCATCGATGTCTCCACCCTGGAAGACGAGCAGGAAGTCACAGAACCCGGCAGACGCGCCTCTGTGACCATGTCCGTCCAGGGGGCGATGGAGAAGGACTATCTGGACGCTATGGTTCAGCTGGCTGACACCAAACTGGACTTCCTTGTCCTGTATGGCACGGAAGGTCTCGGCTCCATCGCCAAGTACGCCTTCACCGGCTTCGTGGATGTCAACCCTGACGAAGCTGATGCCGATGAGCATCTGACGATGACCGCCAACATCGCCGTGTCTACCGTCCCGGTCAAGATCACGGATGACTACACCGTGACCACCACGGATGGCAAGGCGTTCACGGTGACTGCGGCTGGCTGAGTCGCACCCCAACAGCGGGATGGCGTGTAAAAGCGCTGTCCCGCTTTTTTTAATACCTAAAATCGCCCAAAACGGGCAGAAAGCGGTGAATGATGCGTACTTTTAACATCAACGGGAGACTGTACAAGGCTGCTCCGTTCACGTTCAACACTCTCGCTGACCTTGAGGACTTCGGCATCAGCCTGGAGGATATGCGGAAGAAACCGATGGCTACCATCCGTGCGTATTTCGCTCTGTGCGCTGGCGGCGATGCTGAGTATGCCGGTCGGGAACTTGAGGCTCACATGATTGCCGGTGGCAACTTGGAAAGCATCAGCAATGCAATGGCGGGAGAGATGGAAGACTCCGATTTTTTTCGACACCTCGCTACGAAATCGAACGAGAACAGCGAAGAGGGCGAAGAGACTCAGCCGAAGAAGACGAAGAAGAAATAACTGAAGCCAAACCGCAGATGACGATGCACGAAGGAATCGTGTACTACGGGAGTCTGCGGCGGTTTTTTGAAAACGAGTGGTTCATCAAGGCTTCCGACATTGGCATCACCTATTGGGAGTTTTGGGACATGAATCCTCGGATACTTGGCGTGTTGAATCTGGTATATGAGCGAAGAGTGAAGCAACGCGACCAAGAAATGTGGCAACAGGGACAGTACACGTATGCGGCGTTTAGCGTTGTACTCGGAAACGCCTTCCGCAAGAAGGGAAGTGCGCCAGAGGAGTATCCGCAAAAGCCGTTCATGTCGGATTACTTCGACACGTTGGATGACCCGGAAAAGAATGAGCGCTTGGCAATGCTTGAAATGGACAAGTACATCGCAGTGCTGTCCAAAGAAAGGACTTTGCCGATGAGGTGATGACATGGCTGCTATGGGGATGGACATTGAACAATTAAGTGTACGGATAGTGTCGGACTCTAGCGCTGCCGTTGCCGGAGTTGACAAACTCATTGATGCACTTGAAAGGCTGAACAATACATCTGTCGAAAATGTTTCAAAGGCTTTTGACTCTTTTCGCGGAGTTTCCGCGAAGGTTGGCAAAAGTGGCGGTGGCGGCGTAACCGAACTGGCGAAGTCTACGCACTCGTTCACCACCCGCCTTGCCTTTGCTATCGGCAAGTTCCGTCAAATTTTTTACTTGGCCAAAAGAGTCAGTTCCGTCTTTGTGAAAATGACGGAATCGGCGATGGATTATGTTGAAGTTTTAAACTACTTCAACGCCGCTTTCGATCAAGTTGCGTCTAGGTCTGTTGAAACTTTCGGCGATGCCGGTGAAGAATCCGGCAAGGCGTTCACGAACCGTTTTGCGGCAGAAGCTGAGAAACTGACGGAGCAGATGTCCGGCTATCGGGTGACAGAGTCCGGCATGGTGACCAACACTCTTGGCACTACGCTCGGCATGAATCCCGCCACCATGATGAACTACCAGGCCACCTTTGCTCAGATGGCGAGTTCCATGGGCGTGTCCTCAGACATGGCTGTCGATTTGTCCAGAGCATTGACGGAGATTGGTGCTGACCTTGCATCCGTCAAGAACATGGACTTTGAGGATACCTGGGCGAACTTGCAGTCCGGCTTGGTCGGTATGTCCAGAGCGGTTGACAAGTTTGGCGTGAACATCAGAAATGTCAACCTTCAGCAAAAGCTGACGGATCTCGGCATCGAAGCCAATATCCAGTCGATGAATCAGCAAGACAAAGCGCTCTTGCGTACCATCATCATCCTGGAGAACTCGCAGTATGCGTGGGGTGACCTTGCTGATACCCTTCAGCAACCCGCTAACCAGATTCGTGTGTTGCGTTCTGGGCTGGCGAACCTTGGGCGTACCATCGGCAACCTGTTCCTTCCAATTGTCGCGGCGGCGCTGCCGTACATCAACGCTTTTGTTGTTGCTCTCCAGAAAATGTTTGAAATGCTCGTCAACTTGATGGGCATTGACTTTGACTGGGGTTCGGTCGGCGGCGCGGCTATTAACTCGGAGTGGGCAGATTATCTTGACGATACGACTGACAGTCTGGGTGAAGCGACAAAAGCGGCTGAGGAATGGAAGAATCAAATCCTCGGCTTTGACGAGATAAACAAGCTCGGAAGCGAATCCAGTGATTCCGGGAGCGGTTCTAGTTCTGGATCGAATCCGTATGTCTCCCTTCAACTGGAGAACGCACTGCGGCTTGCACTAGAACGGTATCAGAAAGTTTGGGACGAGTCCTACAACAATGTCAGCAACCAGGTAAGCGAGATCGCGGAGCGCATCATCGAGTGGTTTGGCAAGCTGAAAACTGCCGCACAGCCTACACTTAATGCGATGTCCCGGCTCTGGAATGATGTTCTGAAACCGCTCGGTCTTTGGAAGTGGGAAGCACTGAAAGGCTTTTACGAAAACTTCCTCAAACCGCTCGGTGAGTGGGTACTCGGAGAAGGTATTCCTCGCTTGGTTGATGCGCTCACCAGACTTTATGAGCATATCGACTGGGCGGCTTTGAAGGATGCTCTGGACAAGTTCTGGAAAGCAATCGAACCGCTTGCCGAAGCGTACTTTGAAGGCATCATCGCTTTCGTCAATGCAATTACTCCTCTTGCCTCGCTTACGTTTGATGCGGCAACAAACTTCATTGCTAATGTTTCGGAACTGCTGAATGGCCTTGATCCGACCATCCTCAAACTGCTCGGTGAAGTGTTAGGAGCGGCGGCTGGCATCAAGTTCTTTGGCGGTCTGCTCGGACTTGGCAACATTCTGCCGACTCTGCTTGGACTCGGTGGGAAGGGTGCTTTGGCTACTGGCGGTAAAGGATTCCTCTCCAAGCTCTTCGGCTTCGGAGGAAAGGCACTCCTGACCATACTTGCCGGTGATGCGCTCAACGAAATCATTCAAGACCAACTCACCGATGGCGGTAAGACGGAAAACCACGGTGGAAAACGATGGGCAGAATGGGCATCCGCACTTGGCACAAGCGGTGCTGAAGGTGCGCTAATCGGTTCAAAGTTCGGCACTGTTGGCGTTATCATCGGCACGATGGCCGGATTGATTAAAGCGCTCGGCACGTTTGAAGACAGTGCTGGTGAAGGCTTCGATGATAAACTGCGTACCGGCTCGGAATTTGTTCTTGAGGCCGAGAAGAGACTCCTCCCTCTTGCTTTTGCTTTGATACAAGGGAAGACTCTCGATGAGTTAGAGGCTGACCGCAAGGCGAGAGAAGAGAAGTACCAGAAGAATCAGGAACAGCGTGACCGGGCAAGGGCGTACCGCACCTATTTCAATAGGAAACAGCTCACGAAGCAGGGGTGGACATGGCTGACCAGTGACGAACACGCCGCCATCGGAGAATACGGTGCTTCGCGTGAGTCGAAACTCAGCACCATTGACGCACAGGCAGATTCGATGCGTGGCAAGCGCATGGCGCAGTACCGGCAGCGTGTGGTTCATGGTTGGAATGACATCGTGGACGGCGCGAAACAGGCGCTTGAAAACCGCGCTCCGAACTTGTTTGCCGCAATGAATCGCCACAAGCAGACGGTTGACAACAAGATGGCGGCATCGGGCAACAGTGCTAAGCAGGCGTATGCAAGCGGCTTCAACGGACTCGGCGGCGAGATTAACAAAGTTCTGAACGGTGTCACGAACGTGATTGCCAAGAACAAGATGGCGCACGATAGTGAGACTCGGAAAGCGGGCGCATCTGCGAAGAAAGCGTATCTCGCCGGACTGACTGGACTCACTTCCGATGTCGAAAAGGTGTTTACCGCCGCAAAGGGTGCGATAGAGAAGTCCAAGGCAGGGACGAAGGAAGCCGGAAAGGCGGCGGGTGAGGAAATCAGAAACGCCATCGGCGATGCCATCAGCCCTATTGTGACGGACACGGAGACTTCGATGAGCAGTCTGAAGAAGAAGATCACCGAAGAACTGTCCTATGACAACGTGAAGAAAGGCCTGAGCAACGTGCCTAATGCCTTCTCGGATGTGTTCGCAGAAGCGGCAAACGCCGCCATTGAAAAATACAACGAGATGGCAAAGAACCTGTCGAAAACGACCATCAACAACACCAAAGCCTTCAACGTGACGGAAGCCGCGAAAGTAACTCGCGGAAGAAACATGGTGACGGCATACGCGAACGGCGGTTTCCCGGAAGACGGATTCTTCTTCGCGAACAGCACTGAAATGGTCGGTCGGTTTGCGAACGGGCGCACTGCCGTGGCGAACAACGAACAGATTATCGCTGGTATCGAAGGCGGCGTAGCGCGTGGCATGGCACAGGCAATCATGTCCACTGCGAACGCGACCGGCGGCACGAACGGACAGCCGGTGCAGGTGGTCATCACGGTTGACAGCGAAACTCTGTACCGTGCGACTCTTCGTGGCGAGTCGAAATACAACAACCGCTACCACATGACAGTCAGATAAAGGCGCGGTAAGAACAAACAATGCCATCGTGCGGGACAAGTGCCTGTGCGATGGCATTCTTTTTTATCTGAAAGGGGGACTACCCGATGGCACAGGATGACGAGCCTATTATCTATATAGACGGCGAACCAGACAGGATGCTGATAATCAACGCTGTTATTGTTGACGGTGAACTGGTCGGCGGCACTCGGCTGAAGTCCCCGGCAGAGTTTCAGTGGGGCTGGCAGCAGGTGTCCGACCAGAACGCCGGGAGAACACAGGACACAACGATGCACGTTAACCGCATCGGCATCAAGCGGAAACTGGAACTTGAGTGGCAGAATCTCACGCCACAGGAAACGTATGAAATCCTTCAGGTGTTTCAGCCGGAATACATTCGGGTGACATACCACGATCCGCTTGATTCTCCAGACCCTGATGCGATGTCAACGCGCACGTTCTATACGGGCGATAAATCCGCGCCCATCTATTCGTGGTATATCGGCGGTGAACGGTATGAAAAACTCACGTTCAACCTGATTGAACGGTAAGGAGGTGGCGATATGGCTGTAAAAGGATTCAATGTCGGCGGCAACATCCACCAGTACGATGTGAATAGTCTCGCTAACCTTGCAGATGTCACCGACAGGATCGATGCTGTGGAGGACGGGCTTTCCGACATCACGAACGGCTATTCAAAGTTCCGCTATGCGACCGGCTCGTTCACGACAAGCAGTCTGGCTAGTCAGGGCGACTTGGAAGTGACAGTGCCTTGCCCGGCAGAGTTTAACGGCGGCGTTTGCTTACTTCTTCTGACCAGAAACGGCACTTACTTCACTTCGATGGGAACGACTATCAGCAACGGTTCTGCCGGTTGTTGGATTCGGAACGTGTCTGGCACAACGCGCAGCGTGACAGTCGGATATGTCGCGTTGATGTTTGCATGACAGCGGAATGGTGGGATAAATGACGGACTATAGCATCGACAGCATCAACATGACGATGACTCTATCCAACGGGACGGTGCTGACCATCGGCAACGGCGATGTGATGCTCGGAACGTTCAGCTTGAGTGATTCGTCATCTACATCAACTGAATTTCAACTCGGAACAGCGATTGCGAAGAAGCTTTCCTTTGAACTGAACAATTACGATGACCGTTTCAGCGACTACGATTTTGTCGGTGCGGTTGTCAGCGCAAGCCTGTCGTACACGGTCGGGAACATCCTCGCCAGTGCCAATGCCACGGTGACGAACAATCTTCTGGAGTTGCCGAACGCGCACGTTGACAGCGCAAACTTGCTCGGCAGCACAGCCGCTACGGAGTCGAACGGTAACACAGTTACGATGGAAAACGGCATCGTGACGGACACGGGTGCTTCGCTTGATGCGAACGGCATCCTGACATTCGGTGACGGCACTTTGTCCAACCGTGACATCATCGGCATCAACGGCGGCACGGTGACAGCGCCGGTCGGAGTGTACTATGTGGTTGAAAAGCCTACCTACAACGGCGGCACGATTGCTTTCACGGCACTCGACTGCATCTGCCTGACCGACAGAGTGTGGGACACATCGCTCACGTTCCCGACCACGCTTCAAATGATCTACAACGAAATCTGCGAGTACTGCAATGTGCCGCACCTTTCGCAGATTATTCCGGACGGCGGTTATGTTGTGCAGTCCAAGCCAGCCGAAACGACCATCACCTGCGCGGATATGCTCTGCTACATCTCGCAGTTGTGCGGCGGTTTCGCGCACACGGATGCGGACGGAAACTTGTGCATCATGCAGTACGGCGGTGTTCTGCACAGCATCGCGCAGTCCTTCACATCGGAAATCGACACGGATGACATCATCATCACCGGCGTTTCTGCCATTGAGTGCTTCGATGAGACGGACGATGCACAGCCGGGGTACTTCCTGGCCGGTAGTGCGGGATACGTTCTGGCGATTGCAGAGAACCCTCTTGTTCAGCAGGGCGATGCGCAGAAAGCTGCCACGTTCGTCAACAGCGTTGTTCACGGCATGAAGTTCCGTCCGATGCACCTGACCGTGCCGAAAGACCCTACGATCCATGCCGGAGATGCTTTCATCTTCACGGACAGAAAAGGCAATCAGTACGGTGGATACGCCACGAATGTGAACTTCAACACGAACGATGTGACAACGGTTGATATGGATGCCAAATCGCCCACGGAACATAATTCCGTGAACTACTCGTCCACGACTAAAACGATGTCGGAAGTGCGGAGGTTGACCGGAACGGATGCCATCTTCGACCGCATCTATGCCCGTGGCATCAACGCTGACTACATCAATGTCGGTACGCTGAAAGGTATCCGCATCGAGGCTGATGAAGGACTGCTCGGAGGTTGGTCGATTGACGATGACGGCATTGAAAAAATCGTCCAGACAAGTGGCAATCCGTATAAAGTTCGGCTTGATGCCGCACAGACAGGATCAGACCCGTTCTTGGTTTGCTACTTCCAGATAAACGATGCATGGGTGCCGATGATGCGGATATACCCGGACGGGCAGGCAGTTTTCGGAAACGCTGACTACAATGGCACTTTTGCCGTCTCGCCTAGCACCGGCTTGGAATACTACCGCCAAGGCTATGGATCACTGATTCTACGTGTTGGCGATGAGTCGATGGAAATCATCGTTCATAACGAGGCCAACAGCGAACGCGTCTACATCAGCAACGGCTCTGTCTCCATCGTGGACGGCACTTTACAGACAACGCTGTGGCCAGGTTCTATCGCTATGCGTGACTCCAGTAACTACGCAAGCATGACCGCCACCCAACTCAAGAACCTTCTGGCAAAACTGTAAGGAGGATTTGAATCATGGCAATCAATGGATTTAAAGCGGACGGCACGACCTACCGCTACAACGCCGAAGCACTCGATGGGTACGCGCCTATCGAGGACGGATCGGTCACGGTGGAAAAACTTGCGTCCGGCGTGATTGATGACACGCTTGCGGTCGATGGCGCTGCGGCTGATGCCAAGGCAACTGGCGATGCGATCACCACGCTTAACAACGGATTTGCGAACTTAGGCACGTTCAATGTTATCACGGCATCCGTAAACAGTAGCGAATACACAGATATTCCATATCCGTCCGGCTTTTCTGCCGCCAACACCGTGATTTTGGGTGCGTCCATCTACACAAGGTACAATTCGTGGGTTGACTTCACTTATGACACGTTTACCTATAGCGGTGACTTATTGTTCACGGCTTCTGGCGTTCGGTTCACGCCAAAGAGCGCCGGGTACGCAAAGCAGATTCGCATTGTGCTTTGGCATTCGTGACCACGCCATACAACGGTTATACGCAATTATCGGCAAATGTGTTTCAGAACCACAAAACCATAACGGACACAATCTTGTTCGACTTGTTCGCATAACTGTCATAAAAAGAAACCACACCGCCACAGACGGCGAAGGAGAAGACATGGACTACATAATCGCTATTATCGGTGGCGGCGTGGGTGCCGCAGTGATTTCGCTTATCTCGGCATTGCTCCAGACATGGCAGAAAAGGAAGTACGAAAAGGAAGACAAAGAGTCGGCTGACATGACGGCGCTCAAAGCCGGGATGAAGTGGTTGATGTATGACCGCATCCGCTTCCTTGGTCTGCACTATATCGAATCCGGGACGGTTGATTTTGATGACCGCCGGATTCTCCGTGAGATGCACCACGCTTACCACTTCGGCTTGGAAGGTAATGGTGACCTCGACAACATCATGCAACTCGTTGACAAGCTGCCGCTGACGCAGGAGGTAAGGAAGAATGAAACTGTCTGACAAAGCATACAACATCCTCAAATGGATCTGCATGGTCGCGCTGAATGCCATCGGCGTGTTTTATAAGACCATAGCCATCATCTGGTCACTGCCGTACGGCAATGAAGTGGCGCTTACGTGTTCCGCTCTGGCGCTGTGCATCGGGACGCTTATCGGCATCAGCACTGCCGAATACTACAAGGACAAAAGGCATGAAGATATTTCGGAGACTGGCGCTGTGGATTAAACAGCGGAGATGCCGCCACACTGAGTTTGAGCAAATCAGTGCCATCAAGGTTCGGTGCAAACGGTGCGGCAGAGAATTTATCCTGTATCAAATAGGTGGGCGGTCTCAGGACTGACCCACCTTTTCTTTTATCCGAATTCCAACAGAAAGGGCAAAATGGTGATTGCTTATGAGCAAAGCATGGAGTAGAGTGTGTAAGGACGCACTGCTCGTCTACGCACACCGCGATCAGTACGCTTACCTGTACGGCGCGAATGGTGAGCGACCTGCAAACGTGACGGAGGCCACCCAGCTCGTCAACCGGCTCTGGAATGCGTATCCGGCGCATTTTCAGCAGACGGTGATTAACGCCGGACATACCAAAAAGGAACTCATCTACCACATTGTCGGACGGCAGTGCTTTGACTGTTCCTCGTTCGTCTGTGCGGTGACGCAGAGTGACTATCCGAACCTGAGAGTGACCAGAGACTATAACAGCACCGGCCTCATCAACCAGTGCGCTGTGCAGACCACGGTGGCGAAAGGGTATGCCGGGAGTGTGCTGTGGAAGAGCGGTCATGTGGCGATTGACTGCGGCTACGGCGTGTGCGTTGACTTCGGCAATGAGTGGCTTGACTGCCGACAGTATGCCGCTCCTGAAGGGAACTTTCAGAAGTCGGGACAGTTGCCGTGGGTAGACTACACTGGTAGTAACGATAGGTGACTTCTAGCGTGTCTGACTATTGAGTTGCCACGGAGTTGCCACGAATTTTAAAAAGCACGCTTTTATGCTGTTTGTGAGATATGGGGAAGAGTTCGATTCCCTTTACCTGCTTCTTTTTATGCAGTAGTTTGTTTAACCATGAAAAGCACGGTTTTATGCGGAAAACGCTTCGAATCCGCATAGAATCGTGCTTTTTTGTTATTCTGCGATATAACGCTCCGTGAATGAATATAACGCAAATTTGTATTTTTACACGCTTCGTTATATTTTAGTTGCCACGCGTGGCAACTGTATAAAACAAAACCCTGCCATTATTTCGGCAGGATTTTGCTGATTCGCTTTGCGATTTCCGCATTTATTTTTTTCTCTTCCTCGGAAATTGTACCCCGATACACTCGCTTCATCACATAATCGGATGACCAGCCGCCTCTCGCCATGATGTACTGGTCGGGAACGCCCCAGGCGTGCATCGTGGATGCGGCGTAGTGGCGCAAGTCATGGAAACGGAAACGGTGTACTCCTGATGTCTTGATGGCTCGTTCAAACCTGTGACTGATTTGGTCTGGATTCGCCTGGATGACTCTGCCCTTCTTCACGGCAGGGATGGCATCCATAATCTCCTTGGGCAATGGGACATCACGCACACTGCCGGGAGTTTTCGGCATCTTCACCACCCAATCCCGGTCTTCTGTCTTCACCATCGCTTTGCTGACATGGACGATGCCGCTCTTGCGGTCGATGTCATCCGCTGTGAGAGCGCATATCTCGGAGCGCCTCATGCACCCGTACGCAGCAAGCATGACCGCCAGATACAAGTCATTGTCCTTGGTGCGTGTCTGCGTGATGTACCGGAGGAACTCGCCCACATCGCCGTCTGATGGCGTGTACGTGTCCGCTCTGTACCTGGTCGGCAGTGTGATGCCGTTAAAGCTCACATCCACCATCGCCAGTGATGCCCGGAGCAGTCCCCATGCGTTGCTGACTCTCTTCGGACTGTGGTCGGCTGAATAGTCGGATACCCACCTCTGTAGATCAACACGTTTGAGGCGCTGAACTCGGATACTGCCGATGCCGTCATAAGCCGTGCGGTACAGTGACTCATACGCCCGTATGGTGGACGGAGAGAGGATGCCGATGCGCACATCAATGTACTGCCGGATGGCTTCATGCACGGTCGGATTCTCTGAAATCTTCCGCTTCTGCGTCTTCAGCAGCGCGGCTTGCATCTCGGCGTCACGCTTTGTCTCGGCAGTGACGGACTGCGTGATTTTATGACCGTCTTCATCCGTCCCAAGGAACACCCTGATGCGCCACGATCCGCTCGGTAACCTTTTGGCGTTTGCCATCATCCCGCCTTTCCGTGCGCTCTGCACTCGATGTTGTCGGCACTCTCAGGCGAATATAAATCATCACTTTCGATATGTACACATTCATGCCTGTAGGTGCGCTTTCTCTGTTCCTCATCCTCATTGGCGTTAATCAGCATGACATATGTGCCGTCCTCGGCTACCGTGACAGCGCCTGGTACACGGCTCGGCATCTTCACGGTGATGACATTGCACTCATGCTTCTCATCCCACCAAACGGACTCAATCTGCATTCCGTCTCCCTTTCAACAGTAAAAGCATATCGCTGACTGTTTTTAGATCCTCTGGACTGGCATCTTTCGCCGCATCAAAAAGGATACGCAGTTCGGCGTTCTCTTTCATGGTCTGCGCCAACTCCTGAGTCTCTTTGCTTATGTAGTACGTTTTAGGCTCCGGCTCATCAACCATGCCACACAGCCATGCCGGATTCACGCCTGTTGCTTTACCGATTGACTCAATAATCGGCATTTTGACTCTTTCAATCTCTCCCCGTTCGTAACGTGTAATCGAGGATGCCGCCAGGTTGAGTTTCTCTGCAAGTTCCTTGCGGTTCATTCCGGCTTTCTCTCTCGCCTGTCGGATGCGGTTACCTATCTCTTTGCTGTCGAGTATCTCTGTCATGGTAAGTACCTCTGCCCATAATATTATGAAACAACCGCTTCTGTAACTGCATTATATCAAGCCTGTTTGCCATGTGCAATACGCCGTAAAAATATTTTTACAAAAAATTGCGATATGCTATTGACAACTGCGGTATGCACGTTATAATGGACATTGTGATTGCGGAATGCAATCAACAAAATGAGAGGAGATGGTGCTGTGTTTAACGCAAACAAGGTGCGTGGGAAGTTGGCGGAGATGCAACTCACCCAGAAGGATGTTGCCAAGGTGTGGAACTGCTCCCTACCCACGGTCAGTCAGAAACTGAATGGCCTCAGACCGCTGTTCCTGGACGAAGCGGTTTCGCTTGCCAACCTACTGGATCTGACCGACCAAGAGAAAGTCGATATTTTTTTTGCTGACCAGATTGCGTAATGCAATCACAATACTATGAGAGGTGTGCGTAATGAGAGAGAAAGTCGAGCGGGTAATCATGTTTGCCATCGTGGTGGCGCTGTTCGTGACGATGGCGGCTGGCCTTGTGGTCATCGCTGACAAGATGGTTTTGGGAGCGGCGATGATTCTGATTCCTCTGCTCATTCTGCTCATCTTCGGTCAGGAGGACGAATCATGACACTAGCGAGTATCGGGGCGCTGCTTGTGGCAGTTACCGTGGCGGCGAGTAGCGCCATACCAACAGAACCTGAACACGATCCTAGCCGGAGAGCAGCAGACATGGCAGAGATGGGAATAACGTGTGAAGGGGACACGGCAAGCGGATACACATACTTCGATATCCCGCTTGATGACGAGACTCAGGAGTACATCACCGATGTCTGCGATCAGTACGGTCTGGATGTCCGCATCATGTACGGCATCTTCTGGCAAGAGTCACGCTTTCAGCCGGAGGTGGTCGGTGACAATGGTCAGAGCTTCGGACTTGGGCAGATAAAACGCAAGTGGCATGAGGACAGAATCGCCAGACTTTGCGTGACGAACCTCTACGATGCCAAGCAGAACGCTCTGGTGGCGTGTGACTACATGGCAGAACTACTGGTGATGTACGGCAACTATCGGGACGCGCTGACGGCGTACAGATACGGTGATTTGGTCATCACTGGTGAGGACTACGCCGCAATGGTTATGGCACAAGCGGAGAGCTTTACAGAACGATGAAGGAGGAAACATCAATGAGCGCCAGAATGAACGAGGTGGGCATGGCGATGGTCAACATGATGTCGCTGTGGGAGTTGCAGAGAGACTATGACGAACTGCACATCTACTACATCTGCGAGGACGGCAAGGCTGTGGATATCGGCACGGAGCCGTTGGAGGACTGAGATGGAGCGTGAGAAGCAGACGGCTGTTGTCCTCAATCACTTGAAGTATCGTGGCGGTCTTACCGCTATCGAAGCGGTCAAAATCTACGGCATCATGCGGTTGGCGGCACGAATCGCAGACTTGCGAGATTCCGGCATCAACATCCGCACGGAGCGTGTGAGCATCACGAACGATAAGGGCAAGGAGGTGATGCACTTTGCTCGATACCACCTGGTGTGACGATGACCTCACCGAACTTCTCCGGGAGATGGAGGAGAAAGACGATGCCGATGCGTGGCTCTGGGACGAGGACGAGGAATACGAAGAACCGTTCCAGTGTCCTGACGGATTCGTGGATGACAGATTCTAAAGGAGGTAACAATGGGCGAGACTGTGGCAGTGGCTGACAAGAAGCCTATCACGTTCAGCGAACAGTTGATGACGAAGCTGAACGAAAGCGAGGCCGGACTTGTGCCCTCGTTTAACAAAGTGCGGTTCACCGCCAACTGTGTGGCGTTGCTGAACAGCGATGAGAAACTTCAGAACTATCCTGCGCCTGTGCTTATCAACACCATGATGAAAGCGGCGCTTCTGGATCTCGACCCGTTCATGGGCGATGCGTACGCCATCCCTTACGGGAAGACCGTGAAACTAACCATCTCCTATCTTGGGGCGATGAAGTTGGTTCAGCGGTTCAGCATCCGACCTGTGAAGGAAATCGGTTCTGAGGTGGTGCGTGAAGGCGATCAGTTTGAGGTGACGGTCAACGGTGACAACACCGATTTCGTTTTCAAGCCGCTCCCGTTCAATGACGGCAAAATCATCGGAGCTTTCGCTTATGTCCGCTTTGAGGACGGTGGTTGCCAGTTGGAGCGCATGACTCTCCGTGAACTGGAGAACGTGCGGAAGCAGAGCAGGGCAGCAAACAGCGCACCGTGGACGGTGTGGACTGACCAGATGTATCGGAAGTCTTGCATTCTCCGGCTGACGAAGAAGATTCGTCTCGACCTTTCTGCCGGACAGAGACAGGTGTGGAAGGAAGATGTCGAGTCTGGCGTGGACATCAACGAGAAGCCGAAGGTGGATAACCCGTTTGGCGATAGCATCGTGGACGGTGATGCGGTGGAGGTAGCGGATGCCTAATGTGGCAAAAGACCTGACTGGTGTTCGTTTCGGCAGACTCGTTGTTCTTGATCGTGTCGGGACAAAGAACGGCAAACCTCTCTGGAGATGCGAGTGTGACTGCGGAAACATCCACGATGTCTCATCAACACATCTCTTGCGTGGTAGCACGAAGAGTTGCGGATGCTATCGTCCAGACCATGCGAAAGAACTTCACACGAAGCACAACGGAAAGGGAACGAGACTGTACAGAATCTACACGGGCGTGAGGACAAGGTGCTTCAACAAGAACGATCACGCATACGCCAGGTACGGTGCTTCCGGGATATCCATTTGCAAAGAGTGGGACGGAGCTGACGGCTTTGAGCGTTTCCGCGATTGGGCGATGAATAATGGCTACAGTGACAATCTCACGCTCGACAGGATTGATAACGCTAAAGGCTATCAGCCGGACAACTGCCGTTGGGTGAGCATGAAAGCGCAAGAGCGCAACAGAACGAACAATCGCTACCTGACGGCGAATGGTGAGACACACATCATTGCCGAGTGGTCAGACATCACCGGCATCAAGCAGTCAATGATTTCGCAGAGGTTGTACCACGGATGGACACCAGAAGAGGCGCTGGGACTGGCAGAAAGGAGGAAACGTGCAACTGACCGCTGACAACTATTACAGTGACGCATCAAACCGCAAATATCTGTCGGTCAGCCAGATCCATGACTTCATCGGCAGTATCGCCGTGCCAGGGTGTGAGGCGAGAGCGCTTGCAAAGCTGAACGGTGAGTACCGTGAAGAACCGTCTGATGCACTGCTCCTTGGCAGTCTGGTGGATGTGATGCTCACGGGTACGGAAAAGGAGTACACGGCTTTCGTGGAACAGCACCCGGAGATGTTCTCCTCCCGTGGAAAGACAGCCGGACAGTTCCTTGCAAAGTACGCTCTCGCGGAAACGATGGTGGAGCGGGCGCGTAAGGATGACTTCTTCATGAAGACTCTGAGCGGTGACCATCAGGTGATTATGACCGGGAAGGTTTTCGGAGAAGAGTTCAAGTGCAAAATTGACTCCCTTCTGCCGAACGCCATCGTGGATCTGAAGACCACCGCAGACATTGGCAAGCGGTTCTATGACCCGATTGGAAAACGCTCAACCAACTTCATCGAAGCGTTCGACTACGTTCTCCAGGGCGCTATCTACCAGGAGATTGTGGCGCAGAACACTGGCAAGCGGTTGCCGTTCTTCATCTCCGCTATCGACAAACACGCTGATGCTCCGGGCATCGTGGTGGCGCAGATAGATCAGCAGAGCATGGACGCACGGCTGGAAGAGGTTGAGCCGTACATCAGCCGCATCGTGGCACTGAAGAACGGTGAAGAAGCACCTGAGAGGTGCGGACACTGCGCCTACTGCCGGATGACAGCCAAGCTCACAGCGCCCGTCTCATGGCTTGATATTGGGGGTGTTACGGAGTGACATACAAACTTGTCATCCATCGGACACTGCCGGATCTCAACGATTTTCTGGACGGCGCACACAAGGTGTTCCACTACCGTGGCTCTTCCAGAACGTACGGAGACACAATATTGAAGCGCCACGAACAGGCACGGGTGGAGATGGACATCCGGCGGCAGTTGAAGGGAGTGCATATCAAAAAGCCGGTTCGGCTGACTTACACGTTAGTAGAAAGCAGTCGCAAACGCGATTGGGATAACGTGCTGAGTACCGCAATGAAGATATGCAATGATGCACTGGTCAAAACCGCCGTGCTTCAGAATGACACGCAGCGGTGGATAAAGGCATACGGTGAGCCTGTGCTTCTGGTCGAGCCGAACGCACCGAGAATCGAAATACTCATAGAAGAGTTGGAGGAGGAATGACATGGCAGACATCAACAAAGAGTGGATGGAATGGTGTGAGCAGCACAGCGCTTTCCCGGAGGACTTCATTGCCGAAGCCATGAAGGACGATGAGGACAAGACCGAGGAGAAAGCCGAGGAACTCCAGTACAAGCTGAGGGCGATCAAGACGGCACGGCGCTACATCTCCTGCGATGAGTTCATGGAGGCTGTTGCGGAGGTGATGGCAGACTTCAACAAGTACGCTGAGTTCTTCGGCGTGGAGTTTGACGATGCCAAGTACGCCAAGTTCGCCGCCTGTGTGACCGAAAAGCTCTTCGCCGACACGATCAATACCGAAATCTGGTGGCTGAAGAGAAAAGATGAAAAGAAAGAGGAGGAACAGGAATGAATCACTTTTATGGACTTTTCCGGCTGACGGATGATCCGAAAATCACGATGAGCCAGAGCGGTAGCAAGATCGCCAAGTATACCGGCGCTACCACCAGGAGACAGAACGGCGAGAATGTCAGTGACTTCTTCAACTTCACGGCGTTCGGCGCTGGCGCTGAGTTCGCCGAGAAGTTTCTGGTGAAAGGTTCTCGCATCTTCCTGACGGGACACATCCAGACTGGGCAGTACACGAACAGGGAAGGCCAGAAAGTCTACACCACGGACTACATCGTGGAGAACCATGAGTTCGTGGATAAGAAAGCCGAGACCGAAGCACTTCGGGCGGCGAGATCCGAACAGGCTCCGGCTACTCCGGCGGCTGATGCCACCGCTGACTTCATCAAAGTGCCGGAAGGTGCTGACTCTTCGGTCGGACTGCCGTTCGACTGATGAGAGCGCATAGGAGCGTTTCTGAGCGAGTTTGGCTGTTTGACGGTCAGATATACGCTGAAACGGCTAAAATCGCTTAGAACGCTTCCTGTGAGCGCTACGGGGCATTCTGGAGAAGGAGGTGGACTTGAACGGCTATATAGCATGGCCTAAAGACATGGATGACACGTTCGCATGGTACACCGTTCCGAAGACGGCATGGCTATATCAGCATCTGGTGACCAGGGCGTGTTTCAAAGACTCCATGTTTCGGTCGGTGCGGATTCCGAAAGGCAGTCTGGCAACGAGCTTGAATCGACTGGCATTGGAGACAGGACTGACAGAGCATGAGGTGCGGACAGCGATCAGCAATCTGGTGGAAAGCGGGGACATCACCAAGAAAGCGGTGGGGCATATGACGGTTGTTAGCATCACCAACTATGACCGCTATCTTGCCAACGAGGTGCGCCAAACGAGGCTCAATTCACGCACTTCAAGCGCACCTGAAGCGCAACATATGAATAAAGAGAATAAAGACCTTAATAATATAAAGAATATAAATACTATCCTCGATGCCTGGAGAGATGCCGGACTCGCCGAAAAGGATACGCTCAAAAACAAGGATCTGTGTGAAGGACTGCTTCGACTGCTTGAAGACTACGGTGAGAATAGCGTACTCAGAGCCGTGGCGAATGTTGCGGCATCGGACTTTCTTCGTGGACAACCGTGGTTCGGCCTGTGGTGGTTCGTGAAGCCGGACAATTTCCAGAAAGTGTTGAATGGCAAGTACGCCAACAGGGATGCCAAGCCGGAAGTTCCGACACAGGCAGAGAAGCCACACGAAATGACTTGGGAAGAGTCCGAGGCGTTCCGCAAGAAAGTGATGGGGGACTGATATGTGGATAAAGATGGGATGCCGACTGCTGAACCTCGACCAGTTCGCTGAGATTCGAGCGGTGAAGATGTTTGACGAAAGGTGGGTGGTGTCGCTCGACAGCGGCGAACAGACTATCCGTCTTCATATGGATTCCGAAGACGAGGCCAGACGGATGGTCGAGGACATCGCCGAGGCTCTGCACGGTGGCGCGAACTTGATTTATTGGTACAAGGATCAGGAGTGATGATTGGACGATTAAAGGCGTTGGCGAAGAAAATCACCTTCGGCTTGCGCAACAGGCAAATCAAACAAGCTGACTGGTATCCGGCTTGCCAGGTGTGCGGACACAAATCGCTGATGCTCAGTGGCGAAGACTCTTTTGCCGATGTCGGCAGAACCGAGGACGGAGTAATCGCATATTGGGATTGCGCATGGTGTGGCTGCTATGTCGAAGCGTGGGTGGCGTTTGAGGAAGAAGGTTGAATGAAACATTTAGGAGATATCACCAAACTTAACGGAGCAGAAATCCCGGTGGTGGATGTCATCACGGGGGGCAGTCCGTGTCAGGATCTCAGCGTGGCCGGAAAACGTGCCGGACTGGCTGGGGAACGCTCTGGGTTGTTTATGGAGCAGATGCGCATTATCAAGGAGATGAGAGAGCATGACAGAAGAGACAACTTACGAACAGGTATCTTTGTTCGACCCCGGTATGCCGTTTGGGAGAACGTGCCAGGAGCCTTCACTTCCGGCTCCCCGAAAGGAGCAGACTTCGCGGCGGTCATCGAAGAATTCATCAAAATCGTCCGGTCGGAAAGCACCGCTGTTTTTGTGCCTGACGGAGGATGGCCTCACGCCGGATGTATCAGCGGCATCGGAGATGATGGGACTCCATTTTCCATCGCCTGGCGATTACACGATGGACAGTACTGGGGAGCAACCCAGTATGCTGATGGCAGAATGCTCTTTCCCGGCACGCCCCAGCGGCGTAAGCGCATCGCGCTTGTCGCAGATTTTGGAGGACTGTCCGCACCCGAGGTACTCTTTGAGCGCCAGGGCCTGTCAGGGGATTTTAAACCGTGCGGGGAAACGGGGCAAGAAACTGCCGGAAGAACTGGAGACAGCGCTGAAGAGTCAAGTGGCAAGGATGACGATTGGGGAGAGCGATGAATCCCTCATATGATGAAGTATCATAAACCAATCATCCTCATAGAGATGACAAGCACGAAGAACACCATCGTCACAAACGAGATATGCCCCACGCTGACATCCAGAATGGGGACTGGGGGAGGACAAGTAAACGCAGTCCTTGAACGATACGAACAAGTTGACGAGGAAACGGTTGGAGATAATGAACCTGTTTTATGCGATGCAAGCATTCGGCGTGTATGCCGCAGAGGGGGGGGAGTGCATCAGCAGTGAAAGCGAGAGACTACAAGGATGCGACCGACCTGATAGTGATGGCAACAGGGCAGGCTAATGCCGAAATTATGAGAGAAGGGTGTCCAACCCTAAACTGCACTGCCGAGCATCCGATTCTTTGCTCGACAACAAAAGGGGATAAAATGCCGATGGGTGTGAAGAGTAGCGTTAGAAGGTTAACACCAGGTGAGTGCGCACTGCTCCAAGGTTTTCCGGCAGACTGGTGCGACATCGGAGATTGGGCAGATGAAAGCGGCAAGACTCACAAGGAAGCCGACTCACCGAAGTACAAGGCTCTGGGCAACAGCATTTGCACACCGTTCTGGTTCTGGCTGTTGCGGCGGATCTCAGCTCAGTATGAGCGTCCAGCAACATTAGGAAGCCTGTTCAGCGGTATTGGCGGCTTCGAGTACTGCTGGGCCAGGTGCAACGGCAGCAAGTACGCTTTGTGGGCAAGCGAGATCGAGCAGTTCCCGATTGCGGTGGTCAAAAAGCACTTCGGCGATGAAGATGCCGGAATTGAAGGCGATATTGGTAAATACCTGTAAAGGAGGAGAAGCAATGCAAGCAACGATGTTTTTCATTCTGGAGAAGCAGATTGACGGTGAATTTTACGAATGGGGTACGTACGGAGTGTCCGAGATCCACGCCCTTGTGGAGGCTGCGTGGGAGTTCGGGAAGCTGGGAATCCCGGTGAGAGTGACGGTCGGTCAGGAGGAGAGCGGCGATGGCGAGTAAGTACACGCTGGGCAGACGGATTGCCACGATTGCGGAATTTTCCGAGAGCGGATGCACGATGTTTTTCGTGCGGTACGGTAGGACATGGAGAGCAACTCACATCGGATTTTTAGCATCGTGGCAGTACCGACTGCTGAGAGACAGAATCAAAGCCGGTGACATCTGGGAAGCGGTGGTTGCCGGGAAGGGAGGAGAGGATGCCAAAGAAGCGGATGTTTCCGATTGATCCGGCGAGGATGAACGATGCGCTTGCGGCGAGAAAACTGACTCCGCAGATGGTCTCACGAAAACTTGGGTACTGCAACATCTACATCAAGCAGACGATGGATCGGCGCAAAATCAGTGAGGCTTGCATGACGGCGTTGGATGCTGTGTACGGCATCAAGTATGCGGACTACAAGGTGCTGCCGCCGCCGGAGCCGGTGAAGGTAGAAACTGAGGAGAAGCCGGTCGAGCCGCAGATGTTCATCGTGAAGTCCGAAATCGACTATGACGAACTGTTCAAATGCGTGTACCTCGCGGTGTACAAGGGATTTCAAAAGGCACTGAAGGAGGATGGCGATGGGGAAACTGATTGATGCCGAACTTGTGCAAGAATGGTTAATCGCGTACCACGGAAAGTCTTTTGAACTCATCGGAAGATACCCGGCATCGCAAGTCATCGGCTGGGTGCTGAACGATTATTCCAAAGAGTTTATGGGGGATGACGAGGATGGGAAAACTGATTGACTCCGATGACCTGAAACTCCGGCTGAAGAATCTGCACCTGTTGGCAACGAGCGGCTACGGCGCTGAAGAGGTGGTTAGCAAAATTGTGGATGAGATGCCGGAAGGCGTGGTGCGGTGTTGGCAGTGCATCTACAGGAGCAAGGGAATCTGCGAGATGTACTCGATGGATGAGTACCAGATGATGACTCCCGAAGACGGATACTGCCACTACGGGGAAAGGGACGGCGATGGCAACGGCTAAATTGAAAGTGCCTATTTTGCTTGAGTGGAAAGACATCGAAGCATACATGGGGCAGTATGACATCGTTGAGGTGGTGCGGTGCAAAGACTGCAAGCACCACTATGGTGAATGCCTGAGAAGTGTTTACTGCCCTAGTAAAATCGGCGGATGGGTGCGTGAGGATTTCTTCTGTGCTGACGGAGAGAGGAGGGACGATGGCTGATTTGATTGACAGGCAAGCGGCGATTGATGCGATGTTTGAGAAGATGCCGGGGATTACGTTCGGCGATGCACTAAATATTCTGCGCACACTGCCGTCAGCACAGCCAGAGATTACGGGCGCAGATGTTCAAGAATACTGCCGAAAAAGAAACCTGGCGGTTATCACAAACGAGTTGCTTCACGAGATGCAAAGAAGATGGTCGGAAACCGCACAGCCGGAACGGAAGAAAGGCAAGTGGATACTGAAACCCAACATCTATGGCGTTGCATATTGTTCGGAATGCGATTATGAACTGCACACAAATAACACGAATTACTGCCCGCACTGCGGAGCGAGGATGAGCGATGGCGAATAACTACAAGGTAATCGACTCCACCGTGGCGAAGATGATCCGTGGGTATCGTTTCAAGCCGAAAGAAATCGCAGCGTTTGAGGATGCCATCATGCGTACGCAGATGGACAACCAGACGGAGACGATGATGCTTTTCTTCGCGGAGGCGCTGCACGATGTTGCCGGAGCGGACAGCAATGACATTTTCCGAGTGATGGCGTACATCAATGTCCGGCTGAACGAGTTCATCGAGTTGGTGAATAACCACTCTTTCAACATTGATGATTTGCGCCTGAGAGTGTACGAAAAAACCGATTACATCTTCGCCATGAGTGAGGAAGACCGGGAACATATCCGGCTGATGCTCAAAGAACATGGCTACGATGTGGATGCTGTGGAGGCTGAACTGGAAGAAAAGGAGGCGGCGAATGACCCTAACGTATGACCGAGCCATAGAGGTGTTTACGCACGGATCGTCCGATGTGGACGAGGTGCTTGAGGCTAACAAGATGGCTTTTGAAGCCATGAAACGGCTGTTGCCGATGAAACCGAGAAAGCGCACCATGTACTACCCGATGTGTCCGCAGTGCGGTCATACCATCGACCAGGCCGATGGCAAGCCGAACCACTGCCGGTGGTGCGGTCAGGCGCTCCTGTGGGAGGCGAACTGATGGATGCGGTGAGATATGCGATGGACAAGGTGGACGAAGCCGAACGTGCGGTGTTCTCGCTGAAGCTCTTCGTGCTTGATGAGCGGCAGAAGACCTACTACAAAAAGCGTGTGGCGCTCGAAAAAGCGATTCCGGCGATTTCCGAAGTACACGAAGGATTCAAAGCACTGGTAGACAAAATGATGGACATAAGCGATACCTTGGAGCCGTTCTATGAGGAGGGAGGTGATCGCTAGGGGAGGCAGTCATGCAATATCTGGATGATGTAGAACTTCGCAAGGGACTGGCGGTGATGCACGAAAGCGGTCTGTTTGAGATTCGCGTCATCGCCAGTGACAAGCGAACATACTCCGGCTACTTCCGCGATGCCGAGACTGCCATCCGAGAGCTTCACCGCATGGATCTCCGTGGGTGCAATGTCTACGCCACGCTTAACGAGCTGAATCCGGCGTGTTATGACCGGGAACAGCGTGACCATTTTGTGGCGAGGCCGAAATCGACCACGGCAGACGGCGATGTGACAAAATTCCGTGTGATGATGGTGGACATTGACCCACGCAGACCGTCAGGCACATCCTCATCGGAAGAAGAGTTGCAAGCAGCCAAGGATGTCGGAAACCGCATCTACACGTTCATGGGGCGGTTGGGATTCAGCAAACCTATCCTCGCATATTCCGGTAACGGTGTGCATCTGCTTTACCGAGTTGACCTTGAGAACAATGACAGCAACAAGAAGCTGATTAAGCAGTGCTTACAGGCGTTGGATATGCTGTTCAGCAACAAGGTGGTGGCGGTGGATACATCGAATTTCAATCCGGCACGGGTGTGCAAGTTGTACGGCAGTCTTGCCCAAAAGGGGAGCAATTCAGCGGACAGACCATACCGCATGGCACGGATCATCAGCAATTCCGATATGCCGATAACGCCGATTGACTACCTTGGCAAACTCGCTGGCATGATGCCGAAAGAGCCGGAGAAACCGCAGTATTACAATCACTACAATCCGCAGTCATTCGACTTGGAAGCCTGGATGGCAAAATACGGCTTGCACTACATCAAAACGGCATACTCAGATGGCACAAAATACGTGCTTGACCACTGCCCTTTTGATGAAAGCCACACGGGTAAGGATGCGGCGATTTTTCTCAGCAGAGGAGGAGCGATAGGCTTTCACTGTTTCCACGCATCGTGCGCCGACAAGACATGGCGCGATGTCCGGGTGCTGTTTGAGCCGAGCGCCTACGAAAAGAAAGCGCAAGAGCAAGAACAGCGGATGTACCACTCCTACAACCGTGACAGACCCAAAATTGAACCGAAGCACATCGTTCAGGGTGATGCGCCGATATTCTACTCAGCAGAGCAGATCCTAGACCTTCCGGCGGTGGAGGAGACATTCATAAGAACCGGGACTACCACGATTGACAAGAAACTCCGAGGACTGCGGAAAGGTGCTGTGTCGGTGCTGTCAGGACTCCGTGGTGCGGCAAAATCAACATGGCTGTCTGGTCTGGTGCTGTCGGCGGTGCAAGAGGGCAACAACGTGGGCGTGTTCTCCGGCGAACTTTCCGAGCGGAACTTCTTGCGGTGGCTACTGCTTCAAGCAGCCGGAAAGAGCCGGGTGGAGCAGGGCAAATATGAAGGTTACTACAACGTGCCGGAGCAGTACCAGAGAAGCATAGCGCAGTGGCTTGGAGACCGCTTTTGGCTTTACAACAACAATTACGGCAACAACTTCAAAGCAATACTTGAGCAGTTCGAAAAGGTTATTTCAGAAAAGTCTCTTGATATTTTGATTCTCGATAATTTGATGGCTTTCGATATTTCCGATTTGGCAGACAGCAAATGGGACGGGCAGACCAAATTCGTGTGGAGTCTCCATGACCTAGCGATCAAATACAACGTGCATATCCTTTTCGTGGCGCATCCTCGCAAAGCGCTTGGATTCCTTCGTCTGGATGATTTGAGCGGTACTGCCGACCTTGGCAATGCGGTTGACAACGCTTTCATCATCCACCGCAACAACAACGATTTCAAACGCTTGACCAAAGCCATGTTCGGCTGGGCAGAAGACAACGATGCCTACAAAGGCACGAATGTCATCGAAATTGCCAAAGACCGTGATGGTGGCACTCAGGATGTTTTTGTACCGCTGTGGTATGAGAACGAGACAAAGCGGTTGAAGAACTATCCGAGCGAAAACATCATCTACGGGTGGGACACGGAAGACGGCAGTGCGAAAAAGCCGGTGGAGTACATTTCGAACCCGATAACCGATGACCACACGCCGGATGATTCCGAGTTCATGCACGTTTCTGACGCAGACGATTTGGGATTCCCGATTCCGTTCGATTTATAAGGGGAGGAGAGTATGTACAAAGAAATCGAAGTAATCGCAACGCTTGGGTTCAACA
>Ga0326513_10000290_pt1 | contig 41279 bp, 40 predicted proteins | sample 2_2465_0518_D_FD_203654 | JGI IMG/M metagenome (GOLD analysis project Ga0326513, IMG submission 203654) | Bovine rumen microbial communities from UC Davis, California, United States - 2_2465_0518 | ecosystem: Host-associated > Mammals > Digestive system > Stomach > Rumen | place: USA... | reverse complement strand
TAAGGAAATGAGAGGAGCAACTAATGGAAAGTATCCAACTTTCATTCTTTGGGAAAACGTCCCAGGAGCATATAGCAGCAACAAAGGGGAAGACTTCAGAGTCGTCCTCGAAGAGATCATCAAAGTCATCGAACCGGGAGCCACGATGCCTCCGGCTGATAAAGGGCGATGGCCTTATGCCGACGTATACGTGGGAGAGGGATGGTCACTGGCATACAGAACTTTTGACGCGCAATACTGGGGAGTCCCCCAACGTCGCCGTCGAATCTACCTTGTCGCAGATTTTAGTGGACAACGCGCCGGAGAAATATTATTTGAGCCCGAAAGCGTGCGAGGGGATCTTGAGGAGAGCTGAGCGAAGGGGCAAGCAGCTTCCAGATATGCTCAAGACTGCGCTAGTCCAGCAGATGGAGAGGCATGAAGAATGAATAAGGCTTATCTTATGAAAATCCGTGGGGGTGTTGAAGTGGATAGCCAAGGTAAAAAAGCTGGTAAGGGACCGCTCATTGCCGAAGAGATCAGCAACACGCTCGGTACTTCACAGGATCAGTATCTGTTTCAGCCTGTTGGCGTAGACTGCTATAATCTTGCGCTCACCGGTGACAAGGGTAGATGTTTAGCGACCGCAAGTGGTGGGCTTAATGAGCATATACCAGTAGTTCTTCAGCCGGCTGCATATGGAGTCGTGACAAAGGGTAATGGAGATGCATTCATCAGCAAGGAAAAGCATACATCGCTGTCAACCGGGGGCGGACAAGCTGGACAAGGGTATCCATGCGTGCTGCTTGATGATCAGGGCGGATCTGTGATGCGAGTGAGTAATGGAGATGTATCGCCTACATTAAGAGCACAGATGAACGGCCATCCGCCTGTTATCGTCAAGCCTATTGCACTCGATGGATATAACCAGTCGGTGACAGGAGACGTGACAACCACATTAAGAGCAGGTATGAGCAACTGTTCGGCAGACACGGTGCCATGTGTGGTGCTTGAATCTCATCCAAATGACAGCAGAGTCAAGATCGATGACAGCGGAAGCATCCAAACGCTCACGAGCATGATGGGTACTGGAGGCGGTAATGTGCCGATGGTCATGATGCCATTTTCAAAGAGCAGGAGAGCGAAGAGCTCAATAGATTTTGAAACATGGAAGTCGTCTGAAGTATCCAACACGATTAACACGTTCGACCAGGGCGATGTGCGTGCAACTGACGTGGTGGTGATGGCTACTCAAAGACCGAATGCGGAAATAATGGTCGATAAGTGTCCAACGATAACTGCGTCGGCCGGGCTTGGCGGCACGTGGAAACCGGTGGTGGTTTATGGAATAGACCAACAAGGCGGAAAGGGAACTGCAAACTATACAGAAAACATAATGCCAACGCTATGCAGCGACTCCCATGGAACACCACACGCGGTGGCTTATGGCATCTCATCCTACGAAAGCAATGCTATGAAGTCTAGTAATCCTCGTGCCGGAATCCATGAAACAAATACCGCGCGAACGATTGACGTGAATGGCGGCAATCCAGCGTGTAACCAGGGCGGAGTAGTGGTTGTTGAGCAGATGTACTGGGATGGGTCACAGATTGCCGGAACGCTAACCACAAGCAATGCATCGGGAGCACAGAGAATGCCGGATAAAGAGCAGTTCAATTGTGTGATAGAGAGAGTGGTGTATCCAGAAACAACCGGTGCATTGATGGCGAGCGGATACAACAAGCTCGGCACGCAAGAAGCTATGAATGATATGTTTGTTGTGTGTGAGAAAGGCGTGACGAAGACGATCAGCATGGAAGTGTTTCATTGCGATAGTGCAGAAGAAAGAACCGCTGCATTAAAAGCGGGGGATTATAAAGATCCTCAGATCATCGCATTGGACCGGGCTGCACTTAACCAGGGAAAGAATGCGAAGTATGACATCTCTGTAGATGGGGGGGGTACAGCGCAGACGCTCATCGCACGCGGTCCCGGTGCAGTCTGTTATCGGAAGCCTGTGCGCAAGTGATTACAAATTTCCACAGCAACAACAAGTCGAAGAAGGAAAGGTAGTGATCGAAAAGATGGAGAATGAATATATCGTGAGGCGTCTTACTCCAACAGAGTGTTGCCGTCTTCAGGGATTCCCCGATGGATGGGGAGAGATAGATCCTAAGGATGACTTCACCGATGAGGAGTATGCATTCTGGCTCGATGTCAGAAGCACGTTCGATGGGATCAATGGACGCAAGCAGAAAGACTACACCAAGGAGCAGATGCTTACCTGGTACAACAAACTACACACTGACTCGGCCGAGTACAAAATGTGGGGCAATGGAATCTCGCTGCCAACTGCATTCTTCGTGCTCAGCCGGATGAAAGAACAATTCGAGGAGAATGAAAATGAAGATGTGGATCTACAAGAAAGATAAGTACCACAGATGGTGGGAGTGTCCGCATTGTGGAGCAAGGTATATCAAGGCTGACCCAGGGGATCACTGCCCAAGGTGTGGTCGCAAGATGGATACGGATAAGGAGACCAAACATGAATAGCGTAGCATTGATTGGAAGACTGACCAAAGATCCTGACGTGCGCTGGACGCAGGATCAGATGGCGATTGCCAGCTTCAGCATCGCGATCGACCGGCCGCCGAGAAAAGACGGCAGCAAGGAAACAGACTATCCTCGCATCACAGTCTTCGGCAGACAGGCGGAAAACTGCGAGAAGTATCTGAAGAAGGGGCGGATGGTTGGTATCACCGGGCGGATTCAAACAGGATCCTACGAGAAGGACGGCCAGAAAGTCTTTACAACGGATATTGTTGCAGATAGGGTAGAATTCCTCGAATGGGGAGATAAAACTCAGCAGACGCAGCCACAGGCTCCACAACAGGCATACCAGCAAGGCTATGTTCCGCAGCCAGCTCCACGGTATGTAGATGCGGAGCAGGCAAGGCAGACGATCAACAAGACGCTTGGCATCAATGCGAGATTCGCAGATCAGCCAGTCGCTCAGCAGCAGATGCCGGTCGGCTTCGAGACAATCCAGGACGATGACATCCCGTTCTGATTGGATATACACACATACCGGAGAGGGCAGCCATGGTGGCTGCCTTTTTCGTGCCTAGAACATAGTGAGGCGAAAAGGTGCATGGAATTGTGTACAATGCTTGCGATTAAGGGGGTTGGCCAGGATGGCTCGCAAAGTGAACTGGGAACAAATCAAAACTGAATACATCACAACCGATATCTCACAACGCAAACTGGCTGAAAAGTATGACGTGCCGTTTACGACTTTGAAATATCGAGCTGCTCGTGAGGAGTGGTTCAAAGCGCGTCAGAAGCATAAGGACAGGGTCATCACAAAGGCGACACAGAAAGCCGAGGCCAAGCAGGTCCGGGTCGCGTGTAAGGAACTGACGCTGCTGGACAAGATCGAGAAGCATCTGGACAGAGCGATCTCTGACGTGGATCAGTTCAACAGATACGTTGTCCAGGAGCAGATAGGCCATGGGCAAACAGAGACGACCGAGCAGATCTACGGCAAGGCAGATATGCGTGCGCTCAAGGACGCCATGCAAGTTCTGACCATGGTCGAGAAGATGAAACAGGAGCGCATCGACCGGGCGAATAGTGCCAACGCTGGCAATATGTCTGTGCGCTTCAGCGATGACAGCAGCGAGTGGAGTGAGTAATGGAACTGGTATTACCTACACCGAACGAAAAGCAGAAACTGTTCCTGACTGCGAGAGACCGGTATGTTGCTTTTGGCGGAGCGCGTGGCGGTGGCAAGTCCTGGGCGGTACGCATAAAGGCGATACTGCTTGCGCTCAAGTGGCCGGGCATCAAGCTGATGATAGTGCGACGGACATACAAGGAGCTGGAAGAAAACCACATCAAGCCGTTGTGCAGAACGCTGCACGTGTATGACCCGGACAAGAGCAAGAGGATGGCCAGGTACAATGACTCGAAGAAGGTCATCTCATTCCCCAATGGCAGCGAGATCCTCTTCATGTACTGCGAGAATGACAAGGACGCAGAGCGGTTCCAGGGTACAGAGGTCGACGTCCTGTTCGTGGACGAAGCAACACACCAGACAGAAGACCGCATCAAGAAGCTTAATGCCTGCGTGCGTGGCGTCAACAACTACCCAAAGAGGACATACTACACGTGCAACCCAGGGGGAGTCGGCCATGCGTGGGTGAAGAGGCTATTCATAGACCGCAAGTTCCGTGAGGGAGAAAGGCCGGAAGAGTACAGATTCATCCAGTCGCTGGTCACAGACAATAAGGCTCTGATGGAAGCGCAGCCAGAGTACATACAGCAGCTTGAAGCATTGCCGCCTAAGATCAGGGAAGCATGGCTGCATGGCCGGTGGGATCTGTTCGAGGGGCAGGTGTTCGAGGAGTTCGTGGATGATCCTGAGCATTACAAGGACCGCAGATGGACACACGTCATCGAGCCGTTCGCCATCCCGGAGAACTGGAAGATCTACCAGGGATTCGACTGGGGCTACAGCAAGCCGTACAGCATCGGCTGGTATGCCGTTGACTATGACGGTAGAGCATACCGCATCCGTGAGTACTATGGCTGCCAAATTGACGGATACAGCAAGGAAGCGATACCGGACACCGGCACCAAGGAGACCGTCAACGAGGTGGCTCAGCACATCCACGACGTGGAGTCTACGGACCCTAATCTGAGGGGCAGACGCATCTACAGGTTCGCAGACCCGGCCATCTTTGCTGCTGATCAGAACGGCATCAGCATTGCCGAGACGATGGAGAAGCAGCGCATCTACTTCGAGAAGGGCGACCACAACAGGATCCCCGGAAAGATGCAATGCCACTACCGCCTGGTATTCGATGAGAATGGCGTGCCAATGTTCTACACGTTCAGCACGTGCCAGAACTTCATCCGCACGATACCGCTGCTGATCTACGATGAGAAGAAAGTTGAGGACATCGACACCACGATGGAAGACCACATCTATGACGAGTGGCGGTATGTGATGATGGCTAATCCAATCGCACCAAGACGAAGAACCAAAGACGGGCGGTTGGAGATCATACAGGACGATCCGCTGGATCTGTTCAAGGAAGAGCGGGAGCAGCTACTCGGCTCGTATAACTTTATGAGAATGCTGTGATGAGGAAGGGAGACACATCAATGGCGAGAAGGAATAAAAGCAATGCCGGTGAGGGTACACGCGACATCACCGAAAAGGAAGCACGCAGACAGGACATGAATCCGCCCAGGGACATGACACCGAAAGAGAATGAGATGCCCCGCGAGTGGAAGAACGAAGAGACCACACCGACTGACAAGGTCACCGGAGTCATCCATCCTGAGGACAACGCCAAGAGCGGACACATGAGCGAAGTCGCTGATGGCGAGGCCGGCAGAATCGGTCCCGTCGGCAAGAACGAGGTCGATAAAGCACAGGAGACGTTCGAGAAATACAAGGCCGGCAAGGCTAATCTGGAGAAGCGAGTCATCGAGAATGAGCGCTGGTGGAAGCTGCGCCACTGGGACGTAATTGGTGTAAAGGAGAAGCACAAGGACGACCCGCGTCCGGTATCCGCATGGCTATTCAATTCGTTGGCGAACAAGCACGCGGACGCCATGGACAACTATCCCACGGTCAACGTGCTGCCCAGGGAAGCGAGCGACAGAGAAGATGCCAAGCTGCTGTCTGAGATCATGCCGGTGCTGCTTGAGAGAAACAACTTCCGCAAGACGTATAGTGACTCCTGGTGGTACAAGCTGAAGCATGGTACGGCAGTCTATGGTGTGTACTGGAACAGCGCCATCGACAACGGCGTGGGCGACATCTCGGTCAAGCGCGTGGATCTGCTGAACATCTTTTGGGAACCGGGCATTGCTGATATTCAGGACAGCCGCAACGTGTTCACCGTCGAGTTGGTGGACAACGATGTACTGGAAGAGCGGTATCCGTTCCTCAAGGGCAAGACGGGCACCGACATCTACAAGGTCGAGGAGTATGTGACCGACGACCACATCGACAACTCCGAGAAGACTGCGGTCATCGACTGGTACTACAAGGCACAGGTCGGCTCAAGGCAGGTGCTGCATTACTGCAAGTTCGCGTGCGGTGAGGTGATCTATGCGTCTGAGAACGATCCTGAGATGGCTGAGACCGGATTCTATGAACACGCCATGTATCCGTTCGTCTTCGACGTGCTCTTCCCCATGGAGGGCAGCCCTGCCGGGTTCGGTTATGTGGACGTCATGAAAGACCCTCAGATGTACATCGACAAGATGAATCAGATCATCGCCAAGAATACGCTCATGGCTGGCAAGAAGCGCATGATCGTCAAGGGCGAGACTGGCATCAATGAAGACGAACTGTCTGATTACAGCAAGGACGTTATCCATTGCGAGGGCAATCTGGATGATGATCACTTCAGATGGTTCGAGACTCCGGCTCTCCCGGCTCAGGTCATGAACTATATGCAGATGCGCGTGGACGAGCTGAAAGAGACGTCTGGCAACAGAGACTTCAGCCAGGGTACAACAACTGCCGGTGTCACAGCAGCATCGGCCATCGCTGCGCTGCAAGAGGCCGGTTCCAAACTGTCGCGTGATATGGTCGCTGCCTCGTACAATGCGTATGAGCAGATGAATCACATCGTGCTTGAACTCATCCGCCAGTTCTACGAAGAGACGCGCTTCTTCCGCATCGTGGGCGAGCAGGGCATGGATCAGTTCGTTGAGTATGACAACAGACGCATCCGTGAGACGCTCATCAGCGAGGATCTGGGCGAGGATGGCGGATTCAGAAAGCCAATCTTCGACATCAAGATCAGCGCACAGAAGCAGTCACCGTTCAGCAGAATCAGCCAAAACGAACTTGCCAAGGAACTGTTCGGCATGGGGCTGTTCAATCCTGAGATGGCAGACCAGGCTCTCATCGTTCTCGACATGATGGAGTTTGAGGGCAAGGACGCGCTGGTGCAGAAGATCTCTCAGAACCAGCAGATGCTCGACATCATCCAACAGTTACAGGCACAGAACGCTCAGCTCATGCAGATGCTCGACTTGCAGAATGCAGCCATGGGTCAGCCGTCTGATCTGCTCGGTGCTGCCGCTGAAGAGGGGCACTTTGCTCCGCCACCGGCAGTAACAGCATCGCCCGGTTCGGCACCAAAGACACAGCCGTGGACGAGCATGGCAGGTGAGAATGGACAGGCAGCCAAAGCAAGACGCAGAGCAGCAAGTGTAGGGGAGCCGAGGTCATGATTGTAGTCAAGCACGAGAACACCAAGAACCATGCGGCCAAGCGTGAGAACCATGTGATCTCCGTTGTTGGCCATGCGAACTTCGATTTGTCCGGCCATGACATCGTATGCGCTGCCGTGTCTGCGCTGGTGCAGAGTTTCGCATCAGCCATGAACGAGTGGGACGACTTCGACAGTGGCGAGGTCATCATCGATACCGAGTGCGACATCTATGACGAGTACGCGCATGGGTGCTTGGATATGCTGATGGAAGGCCTGAGAATGATCGAGGACGTGTATCCTGATTACCTGTCCGTGACTGAAGAGGAGATCGCTGAATAGATAGTGAGTCACATTATCCTTGCGAAAGTGATATAAAGCATATAGCCGTTGGAGCTTCGGCAGAAGGCGGTATGAACATATACAACTAAGTGGCTCGTAGGAACAGACTACAGAAAGGGGTAACGCAATGTTACACATGAAACGTGTGATGGATCTCCATCTGTTTGATGGTGCTGCAGGACCGGCAGGGGGAGAAGGATCACCACAGGCTGAACCGGGGGTCGCCTCCCCAACTGGCAGAGATTCTCTGAAGAATGTCGTGTACGGCAAGGATACGCAAGGCCAAGCGGTCGAACCGGCACAGCAGACCGATGGGATGACCGCTCCGTTCGCCGGGAGCAATGGGGATAGCAATGAAGCAGATCCAGCGCAAGTCTTTGAAGAGATGATCAGAGGGCAGTTCAAGGATCAGTTCCAGAACAAGGTCCAGGGCATCCTTGATCGCAGATTCAAGACCATGAATGACCAGAAGGCACAGATGGACGCGTACAAGAGCGTCATCGATCCGCTGATGGACGTCTATGGTACGCAGGACATTGCAGAGATCCGCAAGGCAATCCTCAAGGACAATGGCAAGGTAGAGCAGCTCGCAGATGAGGCTGGCATGAGCGTAGAACAGTATCTCGCCTACCAGGACACAATGCGACAGAATGCTAAGTACCAGGCAGCAGAGCAAGAGAGAATCGCACAAGAGGAAAGCGACAGGATCTATGAGGACTGGATGCAGCAAGCTGAAGAGCTGAAAGCAGACTATCCCGGTTTCGATCTCGAGGCAGAGGTAGAGAATCCGGCATTCCTCGATCTCATCAAGAATCCTAATATTGACATCCGCACCGCATATGAGGCGCTGCATCTCCAGGACATCCTCCAGGGTACAGCCAGCCACGTAGCGGAAGCGGTACGCAACAACACAGTCAATACGATTCGCTCTCGCGGTATGAGACCGGCAGAGAATGGTCTCGCTGAGCAGCCGGGCATTGTCCGCAAATCAGACCCAAGCAAATTGTCTAGGGCGGATAGAGCAGAGATCGCAAGGCGCGTAGCCAGCGGTGAGAGCATCACGTTCTGATGCATGACTCTCTATCCGTCGATAGAGAGGAGAATAAGTTATGGAAATGAAGAGAAGAATCGATCTGCAGCTTTTCAGCAATACCCAGACGACACTCAAGAACACACCGTCTACCTATGATCCCATGGGCAGAGTCGTTACTCCTGGTAACGATATGTCCTACGAGATGAAGACTTTCTACAGCGATTATCTGATCGATAATGCTGTACCGAATCTCGTTCATGACCAGTTCGGTCAGAAGCATCCCATTCCCAAGAATGGCGGCAAGAGAATCGAGTTCAGAAAGTATGACCCGTTCCCCAAGGCGACCACAGAGATCACTGAGGGCGTCACACCGAATGGTCACAATCTGAGCGTGTCGGTCGTGACCGCAGACGTTAAACAGTATGGCGACTATGTCGAACTGTCTGACGTCCTGCTGCTGACGGCCATCGACAACAACATGGTCCAGGCGACCAAGCTGCTCGGCAACCAGGCTGGCGAGACTCTCGACTGGGTGACAAGAGAAGAGCTGAACAAAGGCACCAACGTCATGTTCGCCAAAGGTACTGCTCAGTCGAGACCGGCTTCTAGAGCTGCCGTTGGCGCTGCCAACACTCTGTCTGTTGAAGACATCTTCAATGCTGCTCGCATCCTGAAGAACTTCAACGCGAAGAAGATCAATGGTTCCTACGTCGGTATCGTTTGCCCGGACATCGCATACACTCTCATGCGTGATGACGAGTGGATCGATGCCAGCAAGTATGCAGGCTCCACACAGATCTTCGAGGGTGAGATCGGCAAGATCGCCGGTGTCCGCTTCGTAGAGACTACCGAAGCAAAAGTCTTCGAGGGTGCTGGTGCTTCCAGCATTGACGTCTACAGCACGCTCATTCTGGGCGAGAATGCGTATGGCGTCACCGAGATTGCTGGTGGCGGTCTCCAGCACATCGTCAAACAGCTCGGCAGCTCCGGTTCCGCAGATCCGCTGAACCAGAGGGCGACTGTCGGCTGGAAGGCGATCAAGACCGCTGAGATCCTCGTTCAGGGCTTCATGCTGCGTATCGAGTCTGCTGCTGCTGTATAGAGCAGAGAGAGGAGAAACTAATGGCTACTGCTAAAGCAAAAGCTGAAGAGGCTAAAGTCGAGAAGAAAGTAGAACTGGATCCGGAAGAGTACGTTGAGATCGAACTGTTCCAGGATGGCGAGCGGTACAAGGATTCCTTGTTCGTGGCGGTCAATGGTGAGAACTGCATCATTCCTCGTGGTAAGCCCGTTAAGGTGAAGAGGAAGTTTGCTGAGGTCATCAAGAATTCCATCGAGCAGGGCAACAAAGCTGCTGCCGAGATCAGTAAACTGGCTCGCGATTAGCCTGCCATTAAGTGAGGCAAGTGCGGAGGCTGGCGGCAACGCTGCCTCCGCATTTTTTAAAGAAAGGAGAAACCGATGAATTATAAAGCATATCCAGTCGGTGTCCATATCAATGAGAACAGCGTGAAGATGCTGGACGGCATCGTGCAGAATGACAATGGCAATCTGTTTCAGATCCAACTGTATAGCGGCAGTGACGCGTACGACTTCTCCGGTTACATGATCGTCAATGCCACCATCATCCGCCCGGACGAGACGACATTATCTGACATCTGGACGGCGGAAGAGCATACACAGACCATCGAACAGGAGACCGAGGTAACACCGGGGGTAACACCGGGTGGAGACGAGGAAGAGCCGATTGCATGGCCGGCTGACGATGAGGAAACAGAGGGTGGCGATTCCAGTTCTTCCAGCAGCACAACCACAACAATCACAACCGGCACGACCACAGAGGGTTCTCACACATTCCTTGCTATTCAGTACATCGATCCTGAGAACGGTAGAATCACGCTCAAGGTTGGCGGAGACGCCACGGCCCAGGTCGGTCTGCACAGGATGGCGCTGGAGATCTATTCTGACGATGCGAGAGTCACGACCGCAAGGATCAATTACAGAGTGGTCGAAACGCTTAACAACGTAGACCATTCAATCCTTGACAACAATGAAAGTTACGTCGAGCTTCAGTCGTTGCTGGCATCATGCTCGAACATTCTCAATGAGGAAACAGAGCGAGTCAACCAGGAAGAAGCGAGAAACACCAGCGAGCAGCAGAGGGCGGATACTTTCGCATCGCTGAGTGAGCAGATGCAGAGTGAGCTGGATTATGCCAGAGCCCTCTTCAATGAGGCTATCGCATCCGGCCAGATGGACGATCTGTACGAATACACGACCAACTACATCGACAACAATCTCGGCAGAATCCCAACAGCCCCGGCGGCAGCACCATGGTTTAACACGCACAGAACTGCCGGCATGATGATGTATTGCACCACAGACCAGCTTGTATATATCGGCACGGGGAACGGCAACTATAAATCGCTGATTACGTATGAGCCGTACGTTGCCGGCACATCCGCACCGTCTGATACAAGGCAGCTTTGGATCGATACCAGCCAGGGTAAAACGCTCAAGTATTACAACGGAAGCACATGGGTATCTGCTGGCGCGGTCGCCTTGTTTGCGTAGGGGGCGGTCATATGGCAATTTCAATTAACGTAGAACGCGTGACAGAGGGGTCAATAACTGTAAGTATCACTGGCATCCAGGCGTCAGATGTGGACAGATATTTAACTTTGAGTTATAAGTACGCAACAACATCGAGCGAGTCTTACGATTTAGCTCATGGGTGGAACATACCGGCCGGTGAAACACCAGCCACTCATTACCGGGACACTATTGGCGGTACTAATGGGAACCTGAGACCAAATACGACGTATATGATAAAGGTCGAAGAATACGGTGGTTCAGTTATTTCAACAACTCATTCGGCTGCAAGTACGAGTGTTGCTGCAGGCGAAATATCCGTCGACGCAACGTCAAATAGCTTCACCGTTCACTTCAGCAATTATGAGGGCTATAAGCCATATGAACGGATTGCGGAAATTGGGTATAGAGAAAACAATAAATATGGTCCACTAGTGGCAAGAGAATACATCAGTATTCCGCCTAATGTTCCAAGATCAACAATTAGCGCCACATTCGACACGGCCGATATCTCGCCCGGCAAGCGGTTTTACGCGTACGTAGAGGTGTGGTACAAGGCAACGACAGATTCACTTGGCTCCTACCAAAGGCTCGGCTATGACGTGTCGATCCCATATGCTGATATTTCATATGCTCTCGTTGACTTTGTTAACTATACTGCTCCAATGGAAACCGCAACGGTTGGGGGAAGGCTTTATCTATATCAGGATACGCTGCCGGACACCACGATCTCATTATACGCACAGTATCCAGAAAACGGGACACAAGTATACCGCAGACTAGGTCCAATACCAACTACCGGCACGACAACATGGGAGATGGAAGTTGACGTATCATGGGCTATGGAAAGTACAAGGTTTTACTTTTGGGGCGTGTCTGTTTATGAACATGATGGGGAGTCGGTACATTATAAGTCACCGGATACCCGGCCGTTTTATATCCAAAGGCTGTTTTCGTGGCCGGTTCCGCCACTGTATGACTCTATCAGGTTCGAGCATCACGACTTCAACAAGTTGATTCAATACGGCCGAAAAGCCCACGAACTATACCCAGAATTCTTCCCGGCAGACTTTCAGATCGAATACGTAGATACTGACGATCCATGGCTTGCATCTGACGCAACAAGAATTGGCTGGGCTAACCGCACTATACTCCCATATGAACCGATAAGAATTGCGGACATCCAATACATGATGGATGTTATGCAGGAGAACTTGAGGAGGGCAATCAGAAATGGTAGTTAGAAACGTAATAGACCACGTGAATGAAGTGAAGCCGAATGCGTTCTCTGACGCCCGGCTCATGGATTTTCTGAACGAGATCGAGAGCATGGTATGGGAAGAGGTGCTTGACGAAGATCCTACCGAGTACAAGCAGCTCGTTCTTCCTGATGATTATGAGACGGAACTGACAGCACCGGCTCCTTATTCCAAGATCTACACGTCCTATATCCAGGCGATGATCGATTACCAGAATGAGGAGTCTGTCGCATATCAGAACGATATGTCGATGTTCAACTCCGTGTATCTCGACTACAAGAAGTATATGCAACGGACGAATGCTGCTGACAACTGGCACAGATTCCGCAATATTTGGTAGGGGGTGGCGGCTATGACATTTCTTCCTGAACTTCAGTCTGCCGGCACTCCTATGCAGAAGCAGATCATCAACTTTGAGGGGTACAGCATCGCACCATTCATCGAAGATGGCGAGATGAGGGATATGCTGAATCTGTCCTCTGACCAGTATCCTAATCTGTCTCAGCGGCATCCGCGTGGATGCTATATGCACAATGGCAGCGATATTCCGTATTACCTGGAGCCTGAGTGTATGCTTGTGCGTAATGGCAAACTGGCGGTTATTACTGCCGTTCCGTTAGCACCAAATTTCTATTATGGATATGAGGTCAACGAGAGCGGTAAGTACGTACCGAAGTTGTATCCGGACGTAGAGATCAATGTACAGTACAACTACCGCCCTAAGCATAAGATGGTGGCCATCAACAAGAAAATCTGCATCTGGCCGGAGAAGATCTGGTTTGATACTGAAACTGGAGAAACCGGATATCTTGGTTACAATTACACCTCTTCAACAACAGCGACCACCACATTTGTGAACGACACAACCAGCGTCTGCACCATGACGCTGCCGAGCGACGCGGATCTGTCCGGGTTCACAACACAGGACGTTGTTGACATCACGTTCACAAGTCCTCCGAATGTGTATACCGCGTCGTCGCCTATCAAAGAGATCAACGGCAACGTGATAACATTCCCGGCAGACGCGTTCCTGTCTATCCTGCCAAGGTTTCCGTCAAGTGGCAGCTACACATTCAACGGCAAGGTTGAGATAGACAGGTTCGTACCGGATCTGGACTTCGTGATGGAGTCAAATAACAGGCTGTGGGGCTGTCATGACAATGCTATCTGTTGTTGTAAGCTGGGTGATCCCACGAACTGGCACTATTATCAGGGGCTGTCCGTAGACTCGTTCGAGGTCGAGGTAGGCACGGACGGCAAGTGGACAGGGTGTTGCAGCTACAGTTCGCATCTCCTGTTCTTCAAGGAGAACTACATCCATAAGGTGTACGGCAACACACCGGCCACATATCAGACACAACAGGCAGAGTGCTATGGCCTTGAGGCTGGCTCAGAAAAGAGCATCGCAGTCATCAACGAGACGGTGTTCTACAAGAGCAAGATCGGCATCATGGCATACAGCGGTGCATTGCCGGAACACATAACGTCCAACTTTGGCAGCAAGGTGTATACCAATGCAGTCGCTGGTACTGACGGTGCGAAGTACTACGTCAGCATGGAAGAGGATGCGAATGTATCCAATGGCACGGCCAAGAGCAGTCTGTTCGTGTTCGACCTGGATAAAAAACTGTGGCACAAGGAAGACGATCTAAGACCGCTCCAGTTCGCATATCTGACGAACGACCAGTCGAATCCAGATGGCGGCAACAGAAACCAATTGCTGTACATTGCCAAGGATCGTGATTGCATCTACTCTATCAATCCATACGTGCCTCTGCGTGATGAGAAATATTTGCCGTGGATGGCGGAACTGGGACCGTTCGATGAGATCATGGAGAACAAGAAGATCTACTCCAAGATCAAGATGAGACTGAAGCTGGAAGAGAAGGCCGAGGTGACGATCTCCATCAAGTACAATGACGGAGAGTGGCAGAGCATCCGCCACATCTATGCGCTGGACGACAGATCCATCTTCGTACCTATTGCTCCTGTCCGGTGTGATAAGTTCTCGCTGCGTCTTGAGGGTACGGGCAGATGTACGGTTGAATCAATCGCACGAGAGTTCCGTGAAAGGAGTGATCGCTGATGTCAGTCATGATTGAGGTCCGCCCGGACGTTACGGAGCGTGAGCAGATATGGCACATGAAGGAGCAACTTGAGGTGTATCTCAACACCATAGAGTCAAGGCTCAAGAGCATGGACGATATTTACCCGGTAGGTTCTATCTATATGTCGGTGAACTCGACAGATCCAGGCACGCTCTTTGGGGGCACTTGGACTCGCCTTACCGACACATTCCTTCTTGCAGCGGGTTCTACTTATGCGGCTGGCGGAACTGGGGGTGCGGCTACTGTTACACTTGATACAACACAAATTCCTGCTCATACTCATGGAAGTAAAACATTAACAGGTTCGGCCTATTTCCGTAAATGGTACTCAGGAAATGAAATAGTTACTGCATCTGGTATAGTCCGTAGATCTAATTTAACTTATAGTGCTAATTCAAATGGAGAATCTGGAATTAACCCAAATGCCGTTGATGTACTTACTGTTGATGCTACACACACTCATGACAGTGTTGGTGGTAGTAAAGCGCATAATAATATGCCGCCATACCTGGCAGTGTATTGCTGGAAGCGAATCGCATAATCAACGTACAGAGATGGTGAGGCGAAAAGCCTCGCCATTTTTGCTATAAGGGAAAAAGTGAGAAAGGAGATACGCACTATGGCTACAACATCGAAGTCAGCGTCCAATGCAACTAAACCGGGAGTCTTCAAGGAAGTTGCACCGTACCAGAGCCAGTACGGAGACGCGATCAACAAATTGACAGATGCCGTGGTGAACCGTCAGCAGTTCTCGTACGATCCCAACACAGATCCATCGTACCAGTCGTACGCCAAACTGTACGGCCGTCTTGGCGACCGTGCCAGGATCAATACGCTTGGCGACTACGCCGCCAACACGGGCGGATATGCGAGTACCGCTGCGGTCAGCGCAGCACAACAGGCTCAAAACGACTACAACGTACAGCTCAGTAATATGATTCCGCAGCTCATGCAAGCAGCATATGACCGGTACCAGGGCGAGTACAATATGAATCTCGGCGCTATGCAGGCACTTGGCAGTCGCGATGATTCCATGTACAACCGCTGGAATGACAACCGCAACTACAACCGTGACGTCTTCGAGTCCGACAGAACGTACAACTACAACAAGAGCATTGATGACCGTGATTACGCCTACAAGGTCGCACGTGACAAGGTGGCTGACAGCCAGTGGGCTAAGGAATTCGGCCTCGACAAAGAGAAGTTCGCATGGAGTAAACAGCAGGGTAATTCTGGGAGTGGCGGAGGGTCTGGCCGCAGTAGCGGCGGACGGAGTTATTCTGGTGGATCTGGTGGGTCTGGCGGATCCGGTGGCGGCGTGAGCCCGGTTGCGGTGAGCCAGTATGCGGGTCAGGTGGCGTCGCAGGCACTCAGCGGGAAAGCTCCAACAGGAACGATCAAGAATGCCGGCCTTGCAACTAAACTGAGCATTCTTGGTAAAGGTGCGCTTTCCAATGAGGCGCGCAAACGACTCGATGCGAAAATGAAATACAAGTAAGAGGACGATTGGATATGGCGAAGAAGAAAAAGAACGATGCACTGCTGCGGACCGCACAGCTCCGGGTAAAGAATGCTGCACCGCAGCAGACGAGTCTTGGTATTACGCAAGCACAGGTCGATCAGGAAAACCAGCGTAGGCTTGAATCGACAAAGAATAAACAGCAGAGCACCAAGAATACAGCGCCGGCCGCATCCACAGGGGGGAGCGGTCGGCTTGGCGCTATCACTAAGGCACGTGGTCAGCTTGGAACTACCAACACGACTACATACTTTGAGGATGAGCGTAGAGCGAGCGAACGCCTGAAAGACCGTCCCTCTTATGCCGGCAACCGCATGGCAATGGCGTCCACAACAAATCCAAGGCAGATGCAAGGTGCGCTCCAGGATGCAGCAAAAGAACAGCAGAGAAGAGGACATGACGTCGATCTCCGCAATCGCAGCAACCAGGGTGCTGGCAAGATGAACACGTACAACAATCCTGATGGATCTGTTGGTTACTACTACCAGCGCGGCAAGGGCGAGCAGGCACAGCTCAACGCGACGTTCAATAAGAACGCCGTTCCCTCGCGCGTGAATGGCATGGTGCCTCAGACAATCGACGCGATCAACAAGGACAAGATGTCCAACATCAACAAGGGCAACTACTATACACAGGAGTCCGCCAACACTATGAAGTACGATGACGGCAAGCGTACAGAGTACTTCGAGCGACAGGGTGACCAGTGGGTATCTGTTCCTGAAGAGAGATACGATCAGACGAGGCTGCTCGATGCCGGTAAGAACCCTGCTACATATACAGCGGCGGACAGAGCCATAGACACGGCTAAATCGTCCTGGGAGAGCCTTAAGGCAAGCGGTGGTGGTATTCTTACCAGCACAGACGTTGGACGCGAAAACAAGGGATATCAGCTCGCTGTAGAGTATAAGGGTGGTGGCGTACTGTCTCCCAAACAGGAAGATTTCATGAGGTCCACCAAGGCTGGACAGGCAGTTCTCAAGGGAGACATTAAGACGGCAAGAACGCTCGTCAACGAGGAAACAAGAGAACGTCAGCTCAGCGAGCAGAAAGTGCTGGAACAGCAGCAGAAGTCGAACGAGCGCGCCGAGACTGCCAAGATTGGTGTCGGCAAGGGCGGCCAGTTCCTGCTGGACCTTGAGCGTACTGGCCTTGACATGGTCCCTGGCATGGCACTCAATACGGTCGCTCCCGGTGCATTCCTCACCGAGATGGCATTCCAGTCCTACGGCAACAGTTACAACAATGCGAGACTTCAGGGCGCGTCGCATGATGAGGCGGTGCTTTCCGGTCTTCAGAACTCAGCAGTCGAAACATTGTCCGAGATGATGTTTGCCGGTGGCAAAGCATTCGGCAGAGCGACAGGCGTCAGCGGTATCTTTAAGCCCGGTATGGAGATTGAGGAAGCCGCTCTTGGCTTTGTGAGATCCTCACGTGGTCAAGACATTGTAAGCGCGGTCATGAAGCTTGGTCTTGCAGGAACTGAAGAGGGCGCTGAAGAACTGGTGGCCGGTATCGTTGAGCCGATGCTCGACGCTGCGATCTACCAGGGCTGGGATGATTTTGACCTGGAGCAGACTCTCCATGACGCACTGTACAACACACTCCTCGGTGCTGCCATGGGCGGTGGCTTTGGCATGGTCGACGTTGCTCAGAGTGTGCGTGCCGGTGCCGACATCCGCGCGAACGCCGGTACTGCCGATCTTATCGACCGTGGTCTGTCTATGCCTGAGGGCAGCAAGTCCTATCAGATTGCGCGGAAAATGAGTCTTCAGGCACAGGCAGATCCTGAGAGCATTGGCAACATTGACGTCTCTGAACTGAACAGAGCGCTTGCCGAAGAGTGGAGCGAGGTCGAAGACGACTTCAACAGACAGGCAAAGAATGCTGACAGAGCCATCAAACGCAAGGGGATCAAGTGGAATCAGACGAATGCCGCTGCCGAATATCTCATGGGCAAGGCAGCAGACTCCATGGATGTAGACAACTCCAACCAGTATCATACTCGGCTTGGCGATGAGTTCGGTGATATCTACGAATCAGCTCGCAACGAGATCGCCGAGCGTACCATGCCGGCTATGAGCGAGGGGGCAAGCGAAGACGCTATCGCCGTGGCTGAATCTGAAGCGAGAGCGCGTGCAGAGTCTTCAGCAGCATCCATCGCGAGGATCGCTATGGGCGAGGCTACTGCCGATGATGTCGGTAATCTTATGATGTCTGACCCTGTCGCAAGAGAAGTATTCGAGAGGGTGACAGGCGAACAGCTCCCGGACAGCAACGCAGCGACAATCAAAAGACTGAATGAGATCAATGCAAACAACCGCATTGCCAATGTGGAAAGTGCCGAGAGACAGGAAGTTCTCAACGACGCATTGACTGTTTTGGGCAAGGACGAGAATGCGTACAAGACATTCGTGAGCGCAACGCAGAACCTGCCTACTGCTGATCTTGATATGGCCAGAGAGGGCTTTACTTTCCTGTATGATCTCGGCAGCCGGGGTGCTGCTTTCGTACCTGATCTTAATGCTATGACGAGAGTGCTTTCTCCGGAAGCACAGTTCGCTGCGTTCAGCGCCGGCACCAAGGCGAGAGAAGATATCGCACGTGGGGTCAAGGAGCGTGAGGCCAGGATCGCCAAGGCGAAGAGGGCTGGCAAGAAGAGAGTCAGAAACAATGAGGTCGCATCCAAGCTGAATGAAGAGGAGAAAGAGGGCAACGAGAAGAACATCGAGGTTGCAGATATGCTTCAGAGGGCTCTTGGTGTTGATATCATCCTTGAGTCCACTAGAACTATCCAGGAGGCCAATATGCCAATGTCCAATGGTTGGCATACTGATGACGGCATCCATCTGAATGTTGAAGCCGGCCGTCCCATCGAGGTCGTATTCTCTCACGAATTCACACACCAGATTCAAGAGTTCGCACCAAAGGAATATCAGGCGCTGATCGAATACATCAAAGAAACCAAGGCCAACAACAACGAGCAGGAATGGCAGCGCATGATCGACGCCAAGATGGCCGAGTACGAGGGCAGAGCGACGCTCAAGAACAGAGACGCTGCCGTTGACGAGATCGTTGCCGACATGGCTGCTGAGTTCCTCAATGACGAGGCGACAGTACGGAGTCTGTTCGAGCATGATCCGTCTCTTGCTGAGAGGATCTCTGAGATCGTACGGAACATCATCGACAAGATCCTTGCATTCATCAAGGAGCAGAATGCGAGATCCCAGTGGAAAGGCCTTGAAGACGAGCTGAAGACTGCAAGACAGATGTGGCTCGATGCTGCGAAAGTGGCTAGGGAAAATTCTGAACTTGACGTATATGGCGTCACCGAAACCGCTGGCGGTACGGCAGTTACGTACTCTTACTCAAGCTGGCAGGACACGGACACCAAGGCGTTGGTTGACGCACTCGTTGCTGCCGGCCACAATAGAACCGCTGCGAGAAGATGGGTCAAGAATGTTCATAGCATTGCTGCTGTTATCCATAGCGATATGGGACGGCTGAACTATGATGCAGACCAGTTCCAGGACGCGCTGAAAGAGAACGCTGAATACTATTACACTCTCGATCTTTCTACTCTGTGCCAAAAGAGAAGACTCTACCAGGGTACTTACAATGCCATCATGCATCAAATCGTAAGTTATGGTTTGCAGCCGGAAGACACGATCAGACTCAGACAGATGATGGACGAGATGGGATATGAGGTTCCTTGCGGCATCTGCTACGAAGAGTCGAGAAAGAAAAATGAGGGCAAGTTCGCAGAGAGATGGCTCAACGGTCACGGCAAGAAGTGGAAGGGATATAAGAATACCGAGCATGAAGATCCTTACATTCCCAGCATTGATGAGGTCACCACAACGGACGGCCGGGCGAAACTCAGAGTAGAACATCCAGAAGCCTACAATTCCTACATCAAATACCAGAAGACCAGAGGATCTGCGAATCCTAAGGTTTCGTATACTCACACCGATTACAGACAGGACATCATGAGAATGTCTGAGGGCGACATTGAAAAGGTCAAGCACATCGGTGGCCTTCGCATTCAGTCGTTCTCTGATTTCGAGATCGTTCATGTTATCGACATGATGCAAGCGGTCATGGATATGGCAGCAAGAAATCTGACTGCCCAGGCATACACCAAAGTGCCGGCCTTTGCGGACATCTTTGGCGGTACCGGCATCAAGATCAATCTGTCGCTCATTCAGAAGGTGGATGCTGACGGCAATCCTGTATATGAGGATTACATTGACGAGAATGGTGAAACCAAGCAGAGACTTGTTTTCGACTCCAAGGAAGGAATCAATCCTGACGAGGCAATGAGGCTTCGCGAAAAGTACTCCCAGAACGTAGGGACCATTTTGGTCGGCACAAGCAACCAGCAGATCCTGGATGCATGGGCAGATTCAAGAGTCGATATGGTTATTCCATTCCATAGGTCCGGGTGGGGCAAGAAAGAGTTTGAGGCTCTCGGCCTTAAAGGCTATAAGGACTTTACTAAGGGGCAGACCGAACGGTACATGATGGGCAAGAAAGATATGGCTCTTTCTACAGCGTCGAAGGCTCTTGGTCTTACCGGAAGTGACAAGCTCCAAGGAATCTACCCGGAAGACTACTGGGATTACAGCAAGACAGGCAAAGAGAATGCTGAAGCATATCTGAGGCTGTGTGCCGATAAGCATTACCGCCCGGTGTTCTACCAGTTCCTTCATGACAATGGAGACGGCACGTGGTCGCTTCAGGAAGACGGATCTACCGATGGGTACTGGAAATCGCTCATCGATTTCAAGATGTATGACAATGAGGGGAACAGCGCTCCCCAGGTTGAAGTACAGCCGAACTTCGATATGAAAGCTGCCAAGGAAGCGATGGACAACTACCAGGGCGGTGCAGACACGCTGCCGGTCGCAGAAGACGTTGTCGAGCGTTTCGTGAAAGAGTACAACGAAAAGCATCCGGGGAGAACGAAGCGTCAGAAAGAATCTCAGATCAATACCGAAAGCAGTGACATCCGCTATTCGCTTTCTGATATCGGCATGACCGAGCAGAACGGCAAAGCCGCATGGCTGCCGGAGAGAATCGACCGCATCATCAGATTCAGTGGCGCTAAGGGCATTCCTGAGTATGCCAAAGACTATGCCGTGATGATGGATCCAAGAGACTTCCTCAGGCTCACCATCGATGACAGATATCTTACTGAATGGTCTGTTGCTGCGCGGAACGTGCCGGAAGAATTGAAAGGCCTGCCGTATCGCGAAGCACAGAAGCGTGTGCATGACAGGGCTCTCGAAACCGGGGAGTGGATACACGACAACGAGAACTATCCGCTTGACCAGGCAGAACTCGCCCGTCAGGAGCAGACTCCGTATCTCATCATCGACGCCTATGACAACACTAAAATCGTAGGCCATGAGGGCAGACATAGGATGCGCGCTCTGATGGAAGCTGGCATCACATCCGTGCCGGTTCTCATCAATGACAGTACATCCAAGTACTCCAAACAGAATCTTGGCAGCATGACTCTGAAGGCACAGAACTTTGGCAATGGTCCGGTTAACGGTGGCGCTTCTGTTGTTGTACACGATCTCGTCCCGATCAATGAGGCACACCGCGCAGAGCTGGAAGAGAAATTTGGCGCGAAGGACAGCGACCAGGTGAAGTTCTCCATCTCTGCCGAAGAGGATCAGAAGTATCTTGACTTAGTTAAGAAGGGTGATCTAAAGAAAGCGCAGAAGATGGTCGATGAGGCTGCAAAGAGAGCCGGGTACACGTTTGGCAAGGTGTACCACGGCACGCCGGATAATGATTTTACCGTGTTCCGCAATGGCATTATTTTCTTCACTTCAAATGAAGATACTGCTTCTGAGTACATGGACCCCGGTGTCTTTTGGAGAACTCGTTATGACAAGGGTAGAACTCTTGGCGCGTATATTAAACTCGACAATCCGCTCATGCTGGACAATACCTATTCTGATTATAGAAACGAACATACTCCGTGGCAGGAATGGAAACCGACGGTTTATGGCAGAGTTCCAGATAATGCTATGAATGCTACAGAGGTTGCAGAGAGGGCATATGAAGAAGGATACGACGGTGTTTTCATTGCAAATGATAAGGATACAAAATGGAAAGATAGCAGCGAGTATCTGAAGAAACGCGGAAGAGGAGACACGGTTATCGCATTTAGGGCAGAGCAAATCAAGTCCGCTGATCCTGTGACGTATGATGATGCTGGAAATGTTATACCACTGTCGCAGCGTTTCGATTTTAGCAATGAGGATATTAGATATTCTCTGTCTGAAGATTCTCTTGGCCGTGAACTATCGCCTGCTCAGCAGGAATACTTCAAAGACTCGAAGGCTCGTGATGCACAGGGGCGACTCCTTACTCTGTATCATGGCACATCACAGGCTGGTTTCACTGTGTTCAAGAATGGTATCAATGGTTACGGCGCGTGGATGACAACGTCAAGACGCGACGCTGATTCTTATGGGGGCAACTGGCAGAAAAAACTATTTAAGCCGGGGGAAAAGCCATACAGAAAGGCCGTGACGGCCGGCGATTATAATCTTGCGTATATTGACCCATCTCTCGAAGATTATCGTTTCGATACTGAAGAAGACCGTCAAAAGTTTATTGACGATCATCCTGGGATTGAGGATATTGCAGACGAAGACACTCTTGAAGTTCGTTTGGACGAAGAAGAAATAACAATCGACGAGTATGACAGACTCCATTCCATCCTGAAAAAAGTGAAGGAAGACTATGGAATGTATGAATTGACACATTCTTACACGTCTTATTGGTTGGACGCCCTTGAGAACCCGGACAGATACTCCGTTCGTGATTTAAAGAATGCTCTTCTTGCGTGGGACAAGGAGATCTCTTTTGAAGACGAGGTGACAAAAGAGGAAATCCTTGAAGTGATGCAAGAAGAGGTGGATAACTGGGACGATGATCAAATTGATAGAGGTATTGCTTTTCGCGCAAGAATCCCGGCAGGTGAAACAGGCGAATACTTCATCGACACAAATAACCGGACGTATGAACTATACGCCAACGTAAAAAACCCCTACGAGATTGAGGCGAATAAACAGCACATCTTCCAGGGGTATTATGGGCTGATTGACACCGGGATGAAGAATGATGAATACGACGGCGTCATTGTGAGAAACGTAAGAGTGGGGAGATATCGGCAAGTTGGTGACGTGGTTATTGTTAAAGATCCCAATCAGGTCAAAATGACCAATAACAGAAAACCGACTGATGATCCTGACATTCGCTTCAGCTTTGCCGGGGAGAATGCGCTGAATGCCAACAACATGATGCTTGCCATCGCCAGACAGTGGGATGAAGAGGGGCTTGATTCTGAAGAGATCCGCAAGTTCACAGGCTGGCACAAAGGCTATGATGGTAGGTGGCGGTTCGAGATCGACGATTCGCAGGCGGTGCTGGATACAGATCTTGAGCACTGGAAGAAGTATGACAAGGCAAAATCATTCCAAAATTATAGGGACGGAAAACCAACAGTTGCAAATCTTGATGAGTTCCTCCAGCATGACGCTCTGTTTGCCAATTACCCAAAACTTCGTGAGTTCAAACTGGATTATATGGTTGGTATCCCAAACGCGGACGGAACAGAACTGCGTGGTTCGTTTAGCCCAAGCACAAATACGCTTACTATCTATGACGCGTGTTTTAAGGCTGACGACGTTAAGTCTACAATTATGCATGAGATTCAGCACGCAATTCAAAAGCTGGAGCAGTTCGCAAACGGAAGCAGCGCAAGCAATATGGTTCACGGGAAGCCCATGCCGGTCGAGGTTCGGCAAGAACTTGCGGCTGCAACAGATATCGTTAACAGACTGCTGTCTGACAGATCGCGATACTTCTATGCAGACACTAAAATCAATACTATCGGCGACATCTATGAGGTCCGCTCTTCTGCAATGATGCACGCGGTGGCTAAAGGCGACTATGAATTCCTTGAGGCCATGAACAGGCTCAATAACGCGCTCGATAGCTTCAAAGACGCATTTAACAACACAAAGTTTGGAAGATACCAACGCGCTGCCGGGGAGATTGAGGCGCGAGATGTTCAGTCTCGCCTTAACATGACAGAAGAGGAAAGGCGGAACACAAGACCTGACATTGATCGAACCGATGCTCTTCTGTACGATGATTTTGGTGATAGCCTTATCCAGACAAATGATAACAGCGTGCGGTTCTCTCTCGACTCCAACGGCCGTGATCTTACAGAAGGCCAGCAAGCGTACTTCAAGGACAGCAAGATCGTTGACGAGCAGGGCAGACTGAAGGTCGTATACCATGGGACCGACAGTGACTTCTACACTTTCACTTTTGACCAGGGCGGTAAGAACGGTACTGCGGAAGGCTATGGTATTTATCTGTCTGACAGTCCGGAAGTGTCGCAGCACTACGGCAGCAGGATCATCGAGGGTTATGCTAACATCAAAAGACCGGCACGCAAGGATCAGAAGACTATCAGCCGTGCAGAACTGAAGAAGCTCATCAGAGCGACCGTGGATGCTGAGGCAGAGAGCATGGCTGCGGAGTATGACAGCGATGTTAAGGCCGCTGCTAAGGATACATGGATCAGTAACTACACGTACACGTACGATAAGAGCCTTGATGCAGCAATCAGCGACGTGGCGAACCAGATCCTGAGCTTGAACGATAACGATATGGATATTGTTCAGGAAGTGATGGGCGGTATGGCTATCCGTGATTATCCGGCAGCGTTGAAGTTCTACAGGATCCTTACCGGCGAGACCGGCATTGATGGCTTTGTTACGGCATGGGAAGACAGAGAGTCTGGTGAATCTAACGATATCGTTATTGCATTCAACAGCAACCAAATCAAGGAAGTCACGAACGAGAACCCGTCCTTGCTCGACGACATTCGCTTCTCGCTCCCGGAAGATAGGTTCGACTTTGCTCCATCTACGGACAGTGATGGAAATACCCTTACCGATGGCCAAAAGGCATTCTTCGAGAATAGCCAGGCGAGAGACAGAGAAGGCAGACTGGCGACTGTATATCATACAACAAACAATGGCGGATTCAGGGTATTTGATCCAGCTCATTCAGACGACAAACGAAGTCTGTTCTTCTCTTCGAGCTTCGCTGTGAGTCAGACATATGGGCACGACGCAAACCGCCGGTTTTACAATCCATACGCAAAACCATTCGAGACGTTTGAGGATTTTGAGGTAGAGGCAAAACGCCGCGCAAGCACCTTGTCTAATCGCGAAAACATTGTAAGAGGTTTCTTTGTTGACGTTCGCCATAGAACAACTGACAAGATCGCGACAGAACTTGGTGGAACGGATCTTGATAGATTCAATGAGTGGCTGCGAATGTCAGAGAATGGAGAAGATACGCATGAGTATGCGGTGGAGATGAGTGGCGTAGAAGAATTATTCCAAAACAAAAGAGACCTGGATGGAATATATGCAACGTCATTGCCAAATCTGCTGGAAGAACTGAACAAGGCCGCAAAACCAAAACTACATGAAACGAGAGGCTATTACAAATGCTATCTCAATCTCCAAAATCCTCTTGTTGTTGATGGTAACGGTGCGAACTGGAGCAGCATCCCAACAGATTCGTTTCTCGATTATGAGAGTCCGCTTGAAAAGTATGAGGAAGACTCTGTTGTTCGCATTAACAGAATACATACATCATTCATATATGACGATGAATCCTGGCCCTGCGGCATGAATCTTACATACACAGCAGACATCAAACGTAACGGGAAGTGGGAAACAGTAACATTTGATGAAGATGCTCCAATGGGCTACGAGCAGGATAGCAACCATCGGGAGATCGAAGCAGCCAATGGTGGAGATCCAAACGAGATTGCCATTACGTTAGATAGTTGGTTCAGAGATGAGATGGAGAAAATAGGTGTTACCGGTGAGTCGCTTGAGTATTTAGCAGATACTATGTACAACGACATCGATGGTGAACTCCATCTTGATGGGGACGAAGATGGAATGCCGGCCATGTTCGTAGGCGAGAACGGAGAACATTTGGATTCTGAAGATGACGACTTCGATACATCGACTCCATTTATGGATACCAGAGATATCGCTGAATATGCAGATAATAACGGCTACGATGGTGTCATCATCAGAAATATCAGTGATATAGGCGGCGCTTCTCATTTACACGGCGATCCCATGTCTGATATCTACATTGCTTTCAGGGGCGACCAGGTCAAAGACGTTGGCAACGAGGCACCGACGGATATGGACCACATTGACTTCCAGCTCGCCACTAAGCGTGACCAGGAGATCGCTGGGCTTCGCAAGAAAGTAGAAAGGCTGAAGCGCGATAAGCGCAGAACGTATGGCCGAGAGGTGAGCGATGCAGACGCGTCAAGACTTGCCAAGGAGATCCTCAAAGATACGTCCAGCGACTTCTCGCTGAATCAGACTATCAATGCCATCAAGAATCTGTTCACGCAAGTCCGCAGAGGAGACGAGTTCTCTGAAATCTACGGCAGCGCACAGGATATCGCTAGGTCTATTGCAGACAGTTCCTATGACATGGTGGAGATACCCGGTGCATCTGATCTTGCGAGTCTGAGACAGCGGTTCCTCGACACAAGAAAACGGCAGAATGGCAGCCCGCTGAAGATCATGATTCCTCAGAACCTGATCGGTGACTTCGACCGTGTTGGCGGATGGAAAGAATTCCGCAAAGCACACAAGGGTATCGTCACTCTGTCTGTTAACAGCGGCGAGTCCTATGACTCGTTCGTGGAAAGCATCGCGGAAGAATTCGGCGCGCAGTACCGTGTAGAGGGCGACAATTCCGGAATTGACTCCCTGATCAGTATTATTGAGGCAGCCGACAGCCAGGAAGCAAGAAACCCAGTACGCAAGACTTACAGGGATGAGGACACGGATGGGTCTGTACCTGACGATGTGGACATGGGCGTCATGGGCGGATGGCGTGACACAGAGGTTAACTCCATCATCGACAGACTGCTTGATAGTGTAGACCAACTTGAGCCGGATCTGACATTTGCCGATCGCAAGGCTGCCGAAAAGGAAGAGGCCGTCAAGCGTGAAGTTGGTCGCGAACGAGAGAAGTGGGAAGCGAGACGGGAGAAGTGGAAAGCTGACCGCGACAAGCGCATTGCCGAGATGAAGGAAGACAAGAAGTTGGCGGTCGAAGCACAACGAGCCAAAGGTAATGAACGTCTCCGTAAGCAGGCAGAGATGTATAGGCGTCAGAGGGAAAGAATGCGCGAGAGAAGAGCGGATACTGCGTCCAGAAGGAAAACCCTCAACCACATCTATAGAACCGCTGAGAGGCTCAGTAAGAAGCTTCTGAAGCCTACTGATTCTCAGCACATCCCGGAAAGATACCGGAGGGCCGTAGCGGATATGCTCGGCTGGCTCGACTTTGAGAATGCCAGAACAGACGCGTGGGCGAAACGGCACGGCAATGTGCCGAGCGCGAGGATCCTCAACATGAGAATGCTGAAGGACATCTACGCCAAGATCGCCAACGATGAGGAGCTTAGCAAGTACGTCGAGCCGGACGATCAGGTCCAAGACTGGCTCGAATATCTGTCTGAACTTGAGGGTATGAGGCTTGATGATCTTTCAACTAGGGACCTGCGGATGGTGCGCGACGTGATCGACGCAGTGGCGTGGCAGATCAACAATGCGGATAAGGCTCTGACAGAGGGATTGAAGAAGAACCGGGCAGACATTGCTACACAGCTCATGGATGAGCTGGAAGCGCAGAAAGACGAGAAGCTGTCTGACGGTATGCTGAAGCGATTCATCAAGGCAGACTCCACACCGGTACACTTCTTCGACAGGCTTGGGCTGGACGTGTTCAAGACTCTGTATAAGGAGCTGACCGTCGCCCAGGATAAACACATCCGCAATCTGTCCAAAGCGCAAAAGTATATCGAGGATAATATCCTCAGCAAGTGGGGCAATACTGCCAAAGTCGGCAACAACTCCATGATCAAGCAGTGGACAGAGAAATCTCGGAAGTATACGCTTGAGAATGGCAAGACCGTCGAGATGACCGGAGCCCAGGTGATGTCGCTGTACGCACTCAACAAGCGCGAACAGGCGAGGAAACACTTACTCGCCGGCGGCATCGTGATCGCACCGACCAAGGTCAAGAGAGATCTCAAGGGCGGAGTCAAAGACTACCTGCTCAACAAAGAACTCAAGAAGACAAGAGCCGAACTGACATATGCGGACATCACGTCCATCCTGGGAAAGATGAGCAACGACCAGGTCGCTGCTGCCGAGGCCATGCTGAAGTTCCTCAAGACCACATCCGCCTGGGGCAATGAGACCAGCATGAAACTGTACGGGTACCGGAAGTTCACGGAAGAGAACTACTTCCCAATCCAGTCGGCCAAGGAGTTTATTGCCGGCAGCAATTTGGAGCTCCAGCGCGACAAGAAGATCAAGAACCAAGGAATGACCAAGCAGGTCAACGAGTACGCGAACAATCCCATTGTTATCGACGACTTCTTCGAGGTGACCACAGCGCACATCAACCAGATGAGCCAGTACAATTCGTTCGTGCCGATCCTTGAAGACTTCGACAAAATCTACCAGTACCGGGAGTATGATCCTGAGACTAGTAAGTACGGCAGATCCGTCAAGGAACTGGTCGAGCAGAAGCACGGCAGATGGGCGGCCAAGTACATCGAGACGCTGCTGAAGAACATCAATGGTAATTATGCGAGCGAGGTTGCGGACATCCAGGGCTTCGATAAGCTGCTCCGTAACTGGAAGGCAGCGAAGATTGGTATGTCGATCCGAGTTCTCGCACAGCAGCCGACAGCGGTCATCCGTGCATTCAATGAGATCGATCCGAGGTACTTCGTCGGCACGCCGAGAAGAGGAAGTCATAAGCGTATGTGGGAGATCGCTCCCATCGCTGAGTGGAAGAACTGGGGTTATTCGCAGACGGATATCCACAGGTCCATGCGCGACACAATGATGGGCGACAAGCATCTGTCCGATAAATTGTTCTTCGATATGTACGGTAGGGCCGATAACTTCGGCTGGGGCGTCATCTTCGATGCGGTAGAGCGCGAGACGAACGATCTCATGAAGAATGGCAAGCTGAAGTTCAAGTATGATGACGCGGACTACAGAAAGCACGTCAACGAACGCTTCCGCCAGATCGTTGACCGGACACAGGTGGTAGATAGTGTGCTGCACCGGTCGCAGTTCATGCGGTCGCAGAATATGCTCACCAAGGCAATGACCGCATTTATGGCTGAACCGACGATCTCCGTCAACACGATCATGACTGCATTCAGCAAGGCACAACAGGAAGCGCGTGCCGGCCACAAGAAGGCTGCTGCCAAGGCTGCTGCCAAAGGCATGGCCGTGTTCGTTGCCAATGCGGTTGCGGTATCGGCAGCATCGTCTCTCATCTCGGCAATCAGAGAGTCTTACCTGCCGGGCGACGACGATGATGAAGAAAAGGACCTGACGGCAATCCAGGAGTGGCTCGTCGCTCATGGAATTGAAGAGGGATCGCTCCTGTACGACTGGATGAGCGGGTACTTCATCGAGGACTTCAAGAGCAACATCAATCCGCTCGCCATGATTCCGGTGACTAAGGACATTCTCAACATGATCGAGGGGTACGATGCACCGAATCCTCTGTATCAGCTTCCTGAGTCGCTGATCAAGAACACGCAGAACATCAAGAAATGGATTGACGAGGATGGCGACACGAGATACTCCGGCCGGTACTACATCGAGCGTGCTGCTGAGTCTATGGCAGAACTGTTCGGCATCCCGGCATCGAACATCCGCAAAGAGCTGATCGGCATTCAGAACATCTACTTCAGAGCGATCTCAGAGAAAGAGTATGGTGACTATCTCCAGGATAGATGGGAACTCAACGAGGAATACAAGTCGAACAAGAATATCTTCCTTGACCATTATCTGAACGCGAAGAAAGCCGGCCATGACGAAAGCGCAAGGGACATCAAGCAGCAGCTTCTCAAGAGCAAGGTCAGAGATGACGAGGGTAATTTGGTATTCACGAACGAAGCGATTCAGAAGAGAGCATGGTCCGTCTACGCACCGACGTACAAGGACGATGTGATTGCCGGTCTCGACGTCAGCAAACAGGAGAAGGATCTGAAGAGTGTCGGCATCAGCCAGGAAGACATCGACGACAAGAAGAGCAAGGCGCTCGTCTCAGCGATCAGCGATGCGGTGGAAGCTGGCGACAATGACAGACTGGATGATCTGAGGGATTCTCTTGCCGTGTATGGCTATGGTGAGTACGACGTCGATAAGAAGATCAAGAGTGCTGCAAGCGATCTCATGTACGACGCCATTGATTTGGAAGACTACGACGACGCTGAGCGGTACATCACGGTGATCACCGACGCGACCGGCTATACCAGAGATGACGTGGTCGAAAGCATTACCACTCATTACATGAGCAGTTACTATGAGTCTATGGACGCTGGCGACAGTTCCGGGGTGAACAGGGTCAGAGGCATCCTAAACAGATACGGAGTAAGCAACAACACGATTCAAGAGAAGGAAGCGGAACATTACAAGGACTACTACAGGCAGAAGGCATACATGGCCTACGCCAGAGGGGATAGTGCAGAGGCTTACAGAATCGCGTCAGCATACAATGCCAGGTACCCAGGGGTATACTCAAAGGGCGTAGATGGCATGATCTACGGAATCCAGAATCTCAGCGATGAAACGATCCGCAGATACACGACCAGCGGCAAGTATGCAGAGTGGCAGCTTCCGTGATAGTTAATTAAAAGTTAATTAAAAGTTAAAAGCGAGTTAGAAATGGCTGAATTCCAACGATGATGGCCGACTAACTCGCATTTAACTTGGTTTAACGAAAGTTAATCAAAAGATAAAATTGGTATATAAAATTGGTATACCAACTGGATATACCAACTCGACAATTACTCGACAAAAGATGGTGAGTCGAAATGACCGCCGTCTTTTGCTATACACAATAAGAAGGGGGATAGGTGAACAATGAAAATCTTACTCATCAGTGGCCATGGCGCGGGCGACTCCGGCGCAGTCGGATGCGGCTATAAAGAAGCTGACCTGACTCGGACGGCTACGTCCATCCTCGCGGGTAAGCTCGCTGCCTACGATGTCAGCACAACGCGCTATCCTGTCGCGAGAGACGCGTATCAGGATAATAAGAACGGTTACTTGAAGGCGAACTTCTCGGCTTTTGATCTCATCATCGAGATTCACTTCAATAGTTTTAATGGCAAAGCATACGGCACGGAAACGCTCTACAAGCCGAGCAGTATGTATCGGCTTGCGAATAAGGTCACCGCGGCGATTGCTTCGGTTGGCTTCATGAACAGGGGGCCGAAGAAGAGAACCGACCTTGCGAATATGAACAAGTGCGCTAGACTTGGCGTTCCGTATATTCTGATCGAAACTTGCTTCGTTGACAGCAAGGCAGATATGAAGCTGTATCATGAAAAAATATACGAGGTGTGGGGTACTGTCGCTCAGGCGGTTGCTGCCTACTATGGCATGACAAAGCCGGCATCTGCTGGTCAGCCAGCGCAGACATCCAAGCCGAAGCCGATCAGCACAAAGCCAACAAGCAGTCAGATCGCAATTGACGGCTACTGGGGGCCGGCTACGACACGTCTTGCTCAGAAAGTGTTTGGAACGTACGTTGACGGCATCGTGAGCAACCAGCCGCTTGTAAATAAGAAGTACCTGCCGAACTGCTCCACAGCATCATGGGAGTTTAAGCAGTCGGACTATAGGGCAGGATCTTCTCTAATCAGAGCGATTCAAAGGCATATCAAGGCAGACGATGACGGCTACTTCGGCAAGCAGTCTGTCATGTGTTTGCAGAAAGCTCTCGGCGTATCCGTTGATGGTTCTTGCGGGCCTGCTACTGTGAAAGCGTTCCAGCGCTATCTCAATAGCAAGGTTAAGTGAGGGGGGCGGCAATGACAGATACTTTAATCATCGAGGCTGCCGGTTTCCTGGTGGCACTCATTGCCGTCGTCGCTCCTATTGTTAAGTTGAATGTCAATATTGCTAAGCTCAACGCAACGCTTGAGACGATGCAAGGGGACTTCGACCAGCATGACAAGCGGATCGCCAAGCATGGCGAGCAGATCGATGAGCTTGAAAAGATTGCGGTCAACCATGACACCAGGATTCACGCGCTGGAGAAAGGGAAACGATAATGGCACAGTACAAAGGGACAACACCGACTCATACATTCACTCTTCCTAAGTCCGTGTTCGCCGGGCTGGATATATCCAGGGTCACTCACGTATATGTGTCTTTTGCTGACGCGGACCATACGCTGTTCACTAAAACAGATGACGACGTTGTTGTGGATAAGAACTCAATCAAGGTCAGGCTTGAACAGGAAGAAACGCTTCGGCTGCCCAACAGGGTTCGTGTGCAGATCAACTACACGTTCCAGGTCGGCTCGCAGACCGAGAGAAACTGCACGGATATCCACACGCTGATATATAAGGACAATCTTCTGAAGAAGGTGGTTGAGTAATGAAAATGAAGGTGACCACGAACAATTCCCCGGTGAAGATGAGGGTCAACTGTTCATCCAAAGTACGCGCGAGAGTAGGCACATCAATTGAGGTCATCGATGGCACTCTATACACCGGGGAGTACACAGTCATCCCGTCGAGAGAACGACAAGTCCTTGAGACGGAGCGGCTGCTCATGAATGGCAACGTAACAGTAGATCCTATTCCAAGCAACTACGGTCTGATTACCTGGGACGGATCAACTCTCACGGTCTCTTAGGAGGAGAAAAATATGGCACAGAATGTAATTATCAATGGAGTGACTTATCAGTCCGTCCCGGAGGTAGACATCCCAAAGAGCGGCGGCGGCACGGCGAAATTCTACGACACGGACGGCGCTAATGCCGCAGCAGGAGACATCCTCACCGGCAAGACAGCCTTCGGTGCTTCTGGATCTATCTCCGGCTCGATGGCCAATAATGGCAGCACGGGCGGAACGATCGGTACGAAAGCCGGCAGCGTCACTATTCCTGCCGGTTACACGACGGGCGGCACCGTCTCGCTGACGAATGTGACCGACTGTGTATCCTGGAATATTTTATCTGGCAAGAGCATCCTTGGCGTGGCCGGGGCACTCACCATGCCGACGATCTCGCAGGATAGCACCACCAAGATCCTCAGTATCTCCTAGGGGGTGATGGTGTGGCACAAGATATCACATTGCTAGGTGCGAACTACTCGGCAGTTCCGGGCGTGCAATTACCAAAACAAGGTGGCGGAACGGCACTCTTCACCGACGTCACGCCGACGACAGCGAGTGCCGCAGACGTTGCCCAGGGGAAGATTTTCTTTGACGCGTCAGGAAGCCAGCAGACCGGCACGGCATCAGGTGGCGGTGGTGGTGGATCTCCCAAGAAGTTTGTGATGCGTCCAGATGCGGAACTGGTGCAGACTTATTCTGAGGATTACCTTGCCGTGGCAGACAAGGGTAAGACCTTGCCGTCTTATAGCACATCCTCACAAACGATTGTCGCTAGCAAAACCCTTTCCCCAAATGTTACGGTTGATTCCACGAATTATGACTATTTTGTGACGATGCGTGGACTATCTATACCGCAATACAACACAACCACAAAGCAAAATGGAAGATGTGATTATACGGTAACATCTTATGTGTACGAACCTGTTGTAGTACCTGCCAATGATATACACACGATTGACGGCACGAAATCTTACAATGTTAAAAAAACGACGATAATCAATCACACCGCCGGCAGATTGTTATATTGGACAAGCGCAACGGCAATATCTACGTCCAATAGCACTGCATATGGTGCATATGTGGCAGGAGTAGCACCAACGTTTGGCCAAACTCTGACAGTTAAATCGCCAACTTGCGGGATCCGTGGACATACAAGTTACATGACGTCTGACGCATGGGCCATGATGACGGATATTCGGTATCAATGGATTATTGAGGTGTGGAAAGCGCCCTCAACCGAGGTTATCGGCTGGGAACACACGAACGCTATCCGGTCTATACTTGCAGACGTTCGTAATGGCGGCACATTGACATAAGGGGGAATCGATATGAACAAGTATAATGTTCGCGAATGGATTCGAGCGGCAGGAGTCAGAGCGATCAGGACGTTCTGTCAGACTGCGCTGAGCATGATTACGATTGGCCAGGCATTCATTGAAATTTCCTGGGCTCACGTACTGTCCGTCAGTGGAGTCGCTGCGGTCATCTCGATCCTTACGTCCATTGCCGGGCTGCCGGAGGTGGACGATACGCGGATCTATGATCTGACAAAAAAATAGAAAACGAAGGTCAATACCTCCTGACTTGACAGAGAAGCCATCGGTTTAAGCCGGTGGTTTTTCTGTTAAAAAAAATAACATAATTCTGTTGCAATGTATCTGAAACCGATGTACAATAAATCAGCGGCAGATAGCGAACCGATATACAAGTTCGCTACCAGCCGCAAAAGACAGTCGTGGTATTATTCCCAAAATTATGAAGATGGGAACTGGTAGTAAATTTCCAGTTCCCAAGGCAAAATGAATATACTTCATAACTAGGTCATCTTACCACGTGTCAGCTAAAGTATCAAGTACGTGAGAAAGGGGGCCTGAATTATGAAGCGTACGCGAATCAAGCGCTACGTTGGTTTAGACGCAAGGTCTGCGGCTGAACTTGGCGAGATGCTCACAGAGATGTGTGAGGAGCTCAAAGAGTGGCAGCCTCAGGTTGAAGTTGATCTAAGCCAATATAGCGCTCTTTTGTTTTATGAGGAGCGAGTGGAAGAACCGGAAGACATCCGCGACGAGTATGAACTGCGAGGGGAAATATACACTTGCGGTGAATGTCCGTTCAAGGTGCCGGTCACCGACGGCAGATGCCATCACAGATGGAAGTGCCGTAGGATGCCCAGGGGGACGGACGACGAGCAACGTGCTTGTCTATGGTTCTACCAGGAGCTTGAAGAGGGGAGAGTATACAAATGAACCACAGAGAATGGAAAGCCGAGGTAACCAAGCAGCTCATGCTCAAGGAGATGACAAGAGCACAACTTGCTGAGAAGCTCAACTACTCAGAGAACTATGTGCAGCACGTCATCTGCGGAGACATGAGAGCACGCAAGGTCATCAAGGCGATCAGTGATGAACTCGGCATTGAGCCGTATGCAGAGTGAGAGGTGCGGACATGATCCGCGCAGCAATAATGGCGGTCATCTTGCCGTTCTATGTATCAGCGACAATGCACGTCGCAGACGTGCCAAAGATCGTGCAAGAGCCAGCCGAGCCGGTGGTTGAAGAGCCGGCCATGGAATATGTGGGCGACTACCGCGTCACAGCCTATGCCTATTACGAGGGCGGTGAGGAGAACTATTTCACAGCAAGTGGTGCGACTCCTGTTCCGTACTACACGGTGGCGACCGGCAACGAGTTCGAGTTTGGGACCATCCTCTACATCGATGGGATCGGCGAGGTCGAAGTACAGGACAGAGGCGGGTTCCCACCGGGGATCATAGATCTCCACATAGGGTATGACTCGATGGAGTCTTTCGAGGACCGCACCAGGGCGGTCTACATAGTTAGGAGGTAGACATGGAAACCATGTACACATTCGCAATGGAAGTCTGTTCGCTGGTATTCATCTTTGGAGTACTGGCAGTCATTCTTGAAAACGTCCTCACATATGTCGTGTATGACGGACGAGAAGAAGACGAAACCGAAGAGTTTTAGGGGGGTATTGAAATGGCTAGAGCTAAGAAAAGTGTCAAGGTTGACAGAGAGAAGTTCGTCAAACTGTTGAATCTGAAAAACAAAACTATGAGAGATATGTCTGAAGAGATCGGTGGTTCAAACAATCTGATCACTACATCTCTGAGAAGAGGGACATTCACTATGGTGGTGGCCAACTGTATCGAGTCCACATACGGCATCACACCGGATATGTATGCACCGGACCCCATTGTTGAGGAAGCCCCGGTTGAAGAAGAAGCAGCTCCTGCTGAAGCGGTCGTGACCGCGGAGCCAATCACGTGCAGCGAGATCTCTTATGCGGTAGAGATGGCCTTGCTCAAGGTCATGCCGGAGATCGCGGTCTCGGTGAAGATGGCGATGGCAGATGTCCTCAAGGAGTTTGCCGAGAACTACAGGATCTACAAGGTCGGTGGTGTGCAGACCATCTGCCCGCGAAAGGATGACAACCATGATGAACACACCAATTAAAAAAGAAAGCGCAGCCGAAGCTACGCAATCTCAAACCCAGACACAATATACCGCAGGCTCTCGTTCATTACAAGCCGAGAACGACCAGGAGCGGCTGGAGCGGTTCAGAGAGGAGTGGAGTAATGACCCGGATTCTATGTAAGACCAAAGATATGAGCCATGATGACTGGCTCAAAGCACGTAAGCGCGGCATCGGTGGATCTGATGCCGCCGCCGTGTGCGGCATCAGCAGATATCGTTCTCCTATCGATGTCTTCCTAGATAAGACAGACGATGCTAGGGCAGAGGAAGTTAAAGACAATCTTCAGATGAAGGTGGGCAGAGGCCTTGAGGCTTTCGTCGCTGAGTTGTGGGAAGAAGAAACCGGGAAGAAGTGCCAGCGCAGAAACGCAATCCTACAGCACGATGACTACGACTGGATGATTGCCAACATCGACAGATGGGTGGTCGGTGAGAATGCCGGTCTTGAAATCAAGACTGGCTCCTCTTATGTCAGAGACCAGTGGGATGGTGGCAAGATTCCACCGGAGTATGAACTTCAGTGCCATCACTATATGGCAGTCACGGGTGCGGACAGATGGTACATCGCTTGTCTTATTGGGAACCACGACTTTGTGACCAGGGTGATCGAGCGGGATGAGGACACCATCAGATATCTGATCGAGGTTGAGCGGATCTTCTGGCAGCAGAATGTGCTTGAAAAAAAGATGCCGGCTCCGGATGGATCTGATGCATCTGCGACCGCACTGAAGATGGTCTATCCAGAAGCTGAAGAAGGACTCACCGTGGATCTCGATTTTCTTGAAGAAGATCTCGCAAGACTCATTGAGGTGAAGCAGCTCGAAAAGAAAATTAAGGACGAGCGGAACGAGCTTGAACAGAAGATTGAGGGTTTTATGGGTGAGGCTGAAGCAGCGTGGATCGGCACGAGGCAGGTCACATGGAAGAACAGACAGGGGCGAGTCACCGTGGATGCGGAAGCACTCAAGGCGAATGAGCCGTCCGTCTATGAGAAGTATAAGAAGCAAGGAAGATCCTACAGGGTCTTTACCATCGGCAAGAAATTAGGAGGTAAATAACCATGACAGTCAAGAACGCACTCGAACAGAAAGCAGCCAACACGGCAGTACAGGCGAAGAAGAAACCGCAGTCCATCAAGGATTGGATCAAGGTGATGGAGCCGGAAATCAAGAAGGCTCTTCCGTCGGTCATCACACCGGAGCGATTCACTCGCATGGCGATGACGGCAGTATCCAGCAATCCTGGTCTTGCCCAGTGTACACCGGAGAGTTTCTGCGGAGCGATGATGAATGCGGCTCAGCTCGGTCTTGAGCCGAACACACCGCTCGGTCAGGCATACATGATCCCGTTCAAGAACAACAAGAAGGGAGTCACGGAATGCCAGTTCCAGATTGGCTACAAGGGCCTTATCGATTTGGCTCATCGCAGTGGCGAGTTCAAGAATATCGAGGCTCATGAGGTCTATGAGAATGATGAGTTCGATTACGAGTATGGTCTTGAGCCGAAGCTCCACCATAAGCCGGCCTTTAACGACCGGGGTAAGGTCATCTGCTATTACGCTGTATATACGCTTGTAAACGGTGGTTTTGGCTTCGAGGTAATGAGTATCGAAGATGTCCAGAAACACGCTCAGAAGTTCAGTCAGGCCTTCAGACGTGGGTATGGATCTCCGTGGGCTGACAACTTCGATGAGATGGCGAAGAAGACTCTCATCAAGAAGGTCCTCAAGTACGCACCGATCAAGACTGAATTCGTCAAGCAGGTGATGCAGGACGAGACCATCAAGGTGGATCTCTCTGACCACATGGAAGACGAACAGGACACCACGGTGTGGGCGGACTATGAGGTCGTCGAGGAAGACGAGGTCAACAAGGAGACTGGCGAGGTTGCGTGATGGCAGACAACAGCGGATGGATCAAACTGCATAGGGTCATCTTGGATAATCCGGTCGTTACCAAGGATTCAGATCACTTCTTTGTTTGGTGTTATCTGTTGCTGAATGCGACGCACACGCTGCACGACACGATGTTCGGGGGGGAGCGTATCACGCTTCTCCCTGGGCAGCTCATCACAGGCAGAAACAAGATAGCCAAGGCAACCGGTGTTGAGCCGAGCAAAGTTCGACGTGTGCTTGTTACATTCAAATCCAACCATCAAATTGACCAACAGTCTACACGCCACGGCTCGCTGATATCAATACTTAATTGGGCTACATACCAAGATACTGAACAACAAACTGACCAACAAGTGACCAACCAGCGACCAACAAGTGACCAACCAGTGACCACTATACAAGAATGGAAGAATGGAAAGAATGGGGAGAATGGAAAGAATTATTCTCCTAAGAAAGAAGAAGAAAGAAGCGCGCGCGTGCGCGAGGATGGCTATGAGGATCCTATAACAGGAGAGTGGGTGACAATTCCATCGCCTGAAGAGATCAACGAGCGAATCAATACTATGTTCAAAAAATAAAAGTGAGGTGATAATTGATGGGTTTCTATGTGAACTGCCCATACTACAAAAGCAGCGCCGCATACGGGTCATCCACGATAGTCTGTGAAGATACTCCAAGAGACTTCAAGACGTTCGAGAAGAAGAACGAGTGGCTTGAGCACGTGTGCCAGGATGACTGGAAGAGCTGCCCATATGCCCAGGGGTTGAACGGATTATACGAACGCGTCGAACGTATGAATCTCACAAAGAGGGAAAGAGAGCGGCTGGAGTATACGTGCAAGCAACAGAAAGCAGAACTCGTTAAGGCCAAGAAGCGAATGAAGCAAGCAGAGAATCACGCTGATAAGAAAGAACGAGAAGAACGCGCAGCAAAGCATCTTGCTGATGTCCGGTCGAGTGAAGCTTCCAAATTGAGAGAGAAGATCATGATCCTAGAGGAACAGCAAAAGGGTCTTCTCGCACTGATTGGATTCATGGCACACAAGACCGGCTTCTCTAATTTCAGCCTTAATCAGATACAAAGGTTTGGCCGAAGATATGAAACCAACTACCGGGTGGATACCGAGACTGCTGCTGACGGAGTTGAGGAGATCAAGCGAGTGTATATCGAACATACGGTGAAGGGAGAAGACAGTGAGATTGATTGATGCAGATGCGCTTATTGAAGCGCACTACCAACATTGCAACGAACACCACGGTGACGCTGACATATTCTATGGATGGTCGCTTGAATTGATGCAGAACGCACCAACCATAGACGCAGTACCAGCCACAATTGATGGCGCACTTGGTTATCTGCATAAGGTGGGATGGATACAAGAGCATGACAGAATCATGACTGAAGATGTCGCACCAGTAGTGCGGTGCAAAGATTGCAAGTGTTGGACAGATTAGTCAAACGGCACAGGAAGTTGTAGCCGATTCGCACTTGATTGGATTGGAACGGATGCAGATGACTTTTGCTCGATGGGAGAAAGGAAAGACGATGACGATCAATAGTAAACAAAAGGGTAAGCGTGCGGAGTTAGAGGTCGCCAAAATCCTACGTGACCATGGCTATGCCGATGCAAGAAGAACCGCTCAGTACTGCGGCAACACAGGCGATGCTGCTGATGTTGACGGGGTGCCTGGATTCCATCTCGAAGTAAAGCACCAGGAAACTACTCAGCTTGATAAGTGGTGGGCTCAGGCCGTGCATGACAGCGATTTCACAGGAAGGATCCCGGTTCTTGTTCACCGGAAGAATGGGCAGAAGTGGAAGATCACTATGGATTTTGAGACATGGCTGGAGGTGGTGAAAGACTATGCCCCGTTCTAAGAGTTGGATGATCGGCACAGGTGTTGAATCGCCGTGCATGGAATGTGAAGTAAGAGAACCTGCTTGCCATGACCAGTGTGATAAATATGCCGAGTACAGGAAGAAATTGAAGACTATTCGAGATAACAGACGAGAGTCTGATACGCAGAAGTACATCCGGACGGATCGCAACGCGCAGATCAAGAGTTCTTTTAAAGCAAGGAAAAATGCGAGGAGAAAACGCAATGAGTTATAAAGTCACGATGGGCAATGTCGCTCAACTTGTACTCGATGAATATGACATGGCAAAAGAGGAGTATGGCAAGAAGTTTAGTTCGATGCACGAAGGATATGCTGTAATGCTCGAAGAGATTGAGGAAGCAAAAGCAGAGATGGATTCAATCATGTGTGATGCACACCTTCGGTATCTATGGGAGTCGGTCAAAGAGGATAATATCAACAACGCGATGGACGCAGCACACATCATCAGAACGAGAGCTGCCTGCCTTGCGTGCGAGGCTATTCAGGTGTCAGCCATGGCAACTAAATTCCTTGTGTCCTTCGCAGGTGATGAGGAAGAAGTATGATTCATTGGAAACAGTGTCCGTTGTGTGCGACGTGGTTTCCAACTAAGTATGGCCAGAGAAAATACTGTTCAGATAAGTGCGGGCAGAGGTATAGATACAAGATTGATTCGCTGCTCAGGCAAAAGGAAAAGACGGTTCACTACGTCAGCATCAATGGTGAAATGTACGAGAGGAAATAATAGCAATGAAGCTTATGAGTTTATTTGACGGCAGCGGTGGCTTTCCGCTTGCGGGTGCGCTCAGCGGTATCATCCCGGTGATGGCGTCTGAGGTAGAACCATATCCGATAGCAGTGACAAGATCACGCTTCCCGGAGATGAAGCATTTAGGTGATGTATCCAAGATCAACGGAGCAGAAATCGAGCCTGTGGATGTCATCACATTCGGAAGTCCGTGTCAGGATCTGTCCGTAGCTGGAAAGCGCGCCGGTCTTGAGGGAGAACGAAGCGGCCTGTTCATGGAAGCAATTCGCATCGTTAAGGAAATGAGAGGAGCAACTAATGGAAAGTATCCAACTTTCATTCTTTGGGAAAACGTCCCAGGAGCATATAGCA